>Ga0326728_10001327_pt1 | contig 88383 bp, 73 predicted proteins | sample MB3enrmetagenome_FD_207602 | JGI IMG/M metagenome (GOLD analysis project Ga0326728, IMG submission 207602) | Lab enriched peat soil microbial communities from McLean, Ithaca, NY, United States - MB31MN | ecosystem: Environmental > Terrestrial > Soil > Wetlands > Peat | place: USA: New York... | reverse complement strand
CTTGGAAAGCTTTCATATGAGTTCACGCTTAGTTCCTCCGTAGAGGATGAAGACATGCTCAGCCGGACAGAGTAGCAGACGTTGAGACTTTGCTCTGAGACTTGGTTCATGCCAAAAAAGGGCACTTCGAGATGTTTATCCGCGGAGGTCAGCCTGAATGCCGGGCGGCCAAGCGCTGGCACCTCGCTCGAATAGCCGCAAGTCGGGCAGCACGCCGCTGACCATTTGCCGACGAGGCAGGTGCTCCCCGCGGACGTTGGTATATCTACACCGGTCGCAAGCCCTCGAACTTGCCGCTTGCACCCGTATCGCCTGGATGGACCAAGACGCCAAACGACTGCCAGCGTGATCCGCTGGCAGTCATGTCTACGCAATTACTTGAAAACGAGGAGCTTAAGGGTCCGAAAACTTGGGGGATGCTCCATTAGTGGGAACCTCAGGCTAGTCAGCAAGCCCTAAGTTATTGAAAACATGGAGCGGGAGACGGGACTCGAACCCGCGACGTCCAGCTTGGGAAGCTGGCATTCTACCACTGAATTACTCCCGCTCGGGGCTACGACCTAAACATATCAAGATAACGGCCCTGTGTCCAGCCCCAAGCGGCCCCCAGCGGCCCTCGCAACGGCCCGTGCGCTTGCGCCGCGCCGGGCCTCCGGACCCGCCTCACGGACGCGGCGATTTGCAGTATAGTAGGTTGCCGGAGAGTGGGATGAAAAATCGGAAACGCGAAAAGGGCTGGTGGGTTTCGCTCGCGCTCCTTCTGGCGCTGGGCTCGCCCGCGGCAGTGGCTGACGACTATCCCCGGCAGCCGGGGATCGACGTGCGGCATTATGTCCTGCGCGTGGCGCTGAACGACGAGAACGATGAGATCGCCGGCCACGCCACCGTGACCGTGCGCTTCCTCAAGGACGGGCTCGTTGAATTCTGGCTGGACCTGGCTTCCCCCAAGGACGGCAAGGGCATGACCGTCACCGGCGTATCCATCGGCGATATCTCGCTGCGCTACACCCACCTGCTCGACCGGCTGACCATCAAGCTGCAGACCCCGTCCAAAACGGGCGACATCCGGCAGTACGACGTCCAGTACCACGGCGTGCCCGCCGGCGGCCTGAGGGCGCTCGCCAACAAGTACGGCGAGCGGTGTTTCTTCAGCCTGAACTGGCCGGCGTTCGCGCACCAGTGGCTGCCCATGATCGATCATCCCTACGACAAAGCCACCAGCGAGTTCCTGGTGACCGCCCCTTCCAAATACCAGGTGGTGGCCAACGGGACGCTGGTGGAGCAGATCGACGTGGGCGACGGGCGGCGCATGACGCACTGGAAGCAGTCCGAGCCGATCGCCTCGTGGCTGGACAACATCGGCGTGGCGCAGTTCGCCATGCGCAACTTCGCGACGGTGCGGGGCGTTCCCCTGGCCACCTGGGTGTTTCATCAGGACCGCGACGCCGGCATCGTCAGCCTGGAGACTCCCATGCGCCAGGCCATCGAGTTCTTCGGCGATTCCATAGGGCCGTATCCCTACGACAAGCTGGGCGGCGTGGAGGCGGCCGGCATGGTGGGCGGAATGGAGCACGCCAGCGAGCCGTTCTACGGGCAAAGCTCCATCGGCAACCGGCCGCTCGCCGGCCTGGTGTGGCACGAGGTATCCCACCAGTGGTTCGGCGATTCGGTCACCGAAAAGGACTGGGACGACGTCTGGCTGAGCGAGGGCTTCGCCACTTACTTCGCATCGCTGGCGCAGGAGCACATCGAGGGACGCGACGCGTTTGTGGCCTCCATGAAGCGCTCGCGAGCCGCCATCCTGGCCATGGAGAAACGGTCTCCGCCCGTGCCGGTGGTTCACGACAACCTGCCGGAAATCGCCGGCGGCCACGCTCCCTCCGAGATCGTCTATGAGAAGGGCGCCTGGACGCTCCACATGTTGCGCGGCCTGGCGGGCAACGAGAAATTCTGGGCGGGCATTCGCGAATACTACCGCCGGTTCCGCGACGGCAACGCATCCACGGCCGATTTCCGGCAGGCGATGGAGGAAGTTACCGGCGGCGACCTGGCCTGGTTCTTCCAGCAGTGGCTCTACCGCGCCGGGTCGCCCGCCGTGGAAGGCGCGTGGAGGTACAACGCCCAAAGCAAAACCATCGAGTTGGAACTGGCGCAGACGCAGACGGGCGAGGTGTACCGTTTGCCCCTCGATGTGGCGGTTTCGGCACAGGGCGCTCCGGCGAAAATCGAGAAGATCGAGCTGAACGCCAAACGGCAGACGTTCGAGATCGCCTCGGCTGGCGAGCCCGCCAACGTCGAATTGGACCCGGACGCGTGGGTCCTGATGGACGTGAAGTTCGGCAAGCGGTGAAAGCTGGCAACAAAAGTGCAGCTTGCCGCGGTATGCGAATCGGTACCGCGGCTTTGTCCCTGATGTTACTCTCCGCCTGTTATGGCGCGGATCCATCCCTGACCATTTACAACCAGCGCTTCGCCGTGATTCGGGAAACCATTCCGCTGGAGTTGAAACAGGGCGTCAATGCCATCCGGTTCGAGGGGGCTACGGCGCTCGTCGAACCGCAATCCGTGATGCTGCGCGATCCGGCGGAGCGCCGCCTGCTGCGCATCCTCGACCAGAACTACCGCGCCGACCCGGTTTCCACGGATGCCCTGCTGCGGCGCTACGAAGGGCAAACCATCCAATTCCAAGTGCGGACTGGGGACCGGACCGAGGTGATCTCGGGGAAGATCGTGCGCGCCAGCGGACCCCCGGTGGTGCAGCAGAATGTGTATTATCAGCAGGTCGCGCAGCAGCCGCAGCCGATCGTCGAGGTGGGCGGCAAACTCCAGTTCGGCCTGCCGGGGACGCCGCTGTTTCCGGGCCTGGGCGCGGGAATGATCCTCAAGCCGCTGCTGGAGTGGACCGTGGAAACGGATCGCGCCGGGCGCCTGGACGCCGAACTGGCGTACGTCTCGGGCGGCCTCAACTGGAGCTCCGATTACAACATCGTGAGCGGCGATGGCAACGCGCTGGACATCATCGGCTGGGTGACCATGGAGAACCGCAGCGGCAAGGAGTTCGAAAACGCGCGCGTGAAACTGATGGCCGGCGACGTGAACAAGATTCAGCCGCCGGGCGGCGGAATGGGCGGGGACCGCGCGTACGCGGTAACAACCGGTGCGATTTCGGGTCCGGGCGCGCCCACGGTCGAGGAGAAGACTTTCGACGAGTATCACCTCTACACCCTCCAGCGCCCCGTGACCCTCCACGACAGCGAAACCAAACAAGTGGAATTCGTGCGCGCGGACGGCGTGAAATCCGAAGTCGTGTACATCTACGACGGCATGAAGACCGATCCGCGCTATCGCGGATGGAATCTCGACACGATCCGCAACAACATGGAGTACGGCACGCTATCGAACAACAAAGTCTGGGTGATGCGCGAGTTCGTCAACTCCGAGGCCAACCACCTGGGACTGCCGCTGCCCAAGGGGCGGGTGCGCTTCTACCGCCGCGACACCGACGGCCAATTGGAGTTCACCGGCGAGGACTCCATCGACCACACGCCCAAGGACGAGCGCATCCGCGTGTTCACGGGGGCGGCGTTCGATCTCTTCGGCGAGCGGAAGCGGACCCTGTTCCTCAACGACATGGGGCGGCGCACCATCGACGAAAGCTTCGAGATCAAGGTGCGCAATCACAAAAAGGAACGGGCGGAAGTGCGCGTGGTGGAGCACCTGTACCGCGGGGCGACGTGGGAGATTCCCACCAGCGGCGTTCCCTGGGTCAAGACGGATTCGCAGACCATCGAGTTCCGCGTCACGCTGAACCCGGATGAGGAGAAGGTAGTCACCTACACCGCGCACTACACGTGGTGACCGCGAAGCGGACGGCACTGGCGCGCTAACTGCCGCCGGCGATCACGTTGGCCTGGCTCAGATTGGAGCTCGCCGTGACCCAGACCTTCTTGGTGCCGCCGCTGACGGCTCCAATCAGCCCGACGAAGAACAGGGTCAGCCACACCAGCAGAATGGCGTACTCGACAATGGACTGGCCGCGCTCGTCTGGTTGAGAGGTCTCGGGCGTTTGCTCCTGCGGCTCGCCGGGCGTTTCAGCCTCGTCCGGAAGGCGGCTATCGCCGCGCCAGAAGGCCAATAGAAATCGAAACACACTTCCTCCCCGTTTTCCTGCTCCTTAACAGTATTAGGAAGTGCCGCGCGCCCCTTCAAGGTATCTTTCGGGCAGTTAATGCGTGGCGATCGAAACGCATACCAAAGGTTATTCCGTGGATACTGCCGGCTTAACCCTGCCGCTGCCTCCGCGCCGCGTGCAGCGCCGGCGCCGCCGCCAGAGCGGCGATAGCCAGCCAGCTCAACCAGCGGCACAGGCGCAGCTCCCAACCGCCGTCGTAGTCCAGCACGATTCCGCAGGGGCCGCTGCACTCGGGCCGCAGCCACATCAACCCCAGGCCGTCCTTGAAGATCCTGCGCGGGCTTCCGGCCACCGTGGCGTGCCAGCCGGGATGGTACGTCTCCTGCACGCTCACCACGCCGCCGGGGATGCCGGTGGTGCGGATGCGGATGCGGTTGCGGCCCTCCCAGTCGAACGAGGTGAGGGGCAGCGATGCGTCGTCGAGGGCGGCCACGTAGCGCTCGACATCCTGCGTGTCGTCCGGCGCCGTGGGGACACGGCGCACGATGGCAGTCTCGGGAACGATGTGCGCCAGCGTGACTTCGCGCAGCGGAACGCGGTACATGACGACTCCGCGCCACTGCCATACCACCGGCAGTACGCCCTCGAACGTCTCGGGATGGGTGAATCCCTTCCAGTACTCGTCGCTGTTCTTGCCGGGGATGGCCACCACGCCCACGCCGAAGGCCTTGAGCCACGCCAGTGAATCGCGCCGTTCCTTCTTGATATCGGCGTTGCCAAACGCGATGGCCCAATCGGCCCGCTGCTGCACCTGGTTGATGGCCAAGGTGAACGATCCGCCGGTGAACTGCTGAATGTCGCTGAAAGTGTTGGTCCATTGCGCGATGGACCCGGGCATGAAGAACCGCACATCGGGATAGTTCTGCTGCGCCCATGTGGCGGCGCGGTACTCCACGTTGCCGGAGATGTCCACCGGAAACGTAAACTTCTTCTCGGCCACGCGGAAATCGTAGATCTGCCCGGCGGCCAGGGTGAGCAACAGGAGCGCCGCCGCGCGCCGCACCGGGGCCGGGATGCGATTCCACCAGGGCCTGACGGCGAAGATCGCCGCCAGAGACAGCGCCATCTCCATCTCGAACCGGTAGCGGCCCGGCTGCGGCAGGAAGTGGTCGTGCAGCCACTGGTCCTCCATCACAATACTGCTCACGGTCCACGCGAACAGGGCGAAGAACTGCACGCGCCAGTCGGAAGTCCAGCGCGGCAGGTACTGCCACAGCACCGCGCATCCCAGGATCGTGAAGGCGAGGGCCGTGAGCGAGCTCAGGGTCCAGCCGTCTCCCGAACCGGCCGCATTGGCCTCGCGAATGGCCGCCAGCAGCGATGGCGAAAGGAACGGCGCGGCGATGGCCCAGCCCCATGCGCCCAGCCCGATCGTCAGCAGCAGGTCGCCGCGCCAGTGTTCGCGGCGCAGCACGGAGAGCAGGCACACCGCGGCCATCGCCACCATCACCGGGCCGAAGGCGCTGGCCAATCCGCAGCCGGCCATGCAGGCCGCCGTGGCGGCATAGTAAATGGGCCGCCGCTTCTCGATCGAGCGCGCCAGGAAGAGGATCGCCAGCGGCAACAACGTCAGGGCGGCCGCGTGCGGCGTGTCGTCCCAGACAACCGTCATGAAGAGCCGCCGGCAGCCCCAGAAGTTCTTGATCGTAAACCCGGCGTCGGGAACCACGAGTTGCGACACGGAAGTCAGCGAGTAAGTCAGGGCGGCGGCAAAACTGGCTCCCGGAGCGCGCGTCAGCCGCCAGGCCGCGAAGAACAGCGTCATGGGGCCGAGTATGTAGCAGAGGCCGGTGACACTATGAAACCCCATGCCCGCCGGAACGCCGCGCAGCGCGGCGATGGCCGCCCCCAGTCCGGGAACCAGGGGGTTATAGGTCCACTCGAAGGGAGTGCCCATCTCCCAGAATCGCCACCAGGTGGCGTGGAACCAGCTCCCCCCGGCGCGCGCCGCAAGGGCGGTCCAGAAACCGTGCATCGACCCCATCTGATGCGACGACGAGTAGAACGTGTCGCGGATGATGTAGTCGTTGACCCAGAACAGGATTAGTAAGTACAGCCCCGCCCGCAAGGCTTCGGTACGCGAGGTTCTTTCGAGTCCGGATGGCAGCATGGTTGTGTGTGGCCGGCGGGTACCCGTGTTTCCGAACGCTCCCCCGATGGTCCAGGCTAGCACAGGTGCCTACCATGCCAACCGGTGTTCGCCGGGCAGGCGCGAGCCGCTCTGGGTGGGGAGATCGGTGTACCGGATCGGACCGGCGGCAGTAAGCGGGAAGTTCGCGCCGGCAGCGCGGCGACGCTCCCGGCCAATGCCAGAAACGGCGGGACGCTCTCCACGCGCAGGAAGCGGAGCCAGTGCAGCACGCGCATCTCAGTGAACAGTTGCCCGGGAGCCTGCGGGTACCGGCTGGCGAGACCCAGCAGCCCGAACGGCACTGCGGCAAACCTGGGCCGGCCGAGGAGTCTCACGCCCCCCCCATGAGAATCCTCGGCTGATACGTCCCGCCCTCACACCGCCCCCAGCACCTCCCGCACCGCCGCCGCCGTCCGCCGGATGTCCTCCTCGGTGTGGGCCGCCGACAGGAACGCGGCTTCGAACTGCGAGGGCGCCAGGTAAATGCCGCGATCCAGCATGCCGCGGAAGAACCGGCCGAAACGCTGGGTGTCGCACTTACCAGCCGAAGCCCAATCGGTGACCGGCCAATCGGTGAAGAAGAACGTGAACATGGATCCCACGCGGTTCACCGTCACATCCGCCGGCGCCGCGGCGCACAGCATGGCGGCGCGCCGTTCGATCTGGGCGTAGATCTCCGGGTGCGCCTTCAGGTGCCGCAGCGTGGCCAGCCCGGCGGCCACCGCCAGCGGGTTTCCCGACAGCGTCCCGGCCTGGTAGATCGGGCCCGCCGGCGCCACCATGCTCATGATGTCCTTGCGCCCGCCGTAAGCGCCCACCGGGAGGCCGCCGCCGATCACCTTGCCCAGCGTGGTCAGGTCGGGGCGGATGCCGTAGAGCTGCTGCGCGCCGCCGAACGCCACCCGGAAGCCGGTCATCACCTCGTCGAAAATCAGCAGCGCGCCGTGGCGCGCGGTGATCTCGCGCAACGCCTCCAAGTAGCCGGGCAGCGGCGGCACGCACCCCATGTTGCCCGCCACGGGTTCCACGATCGCCGCCGCGATGCGGCCGGGGTGCGCGCGGAAAGCATCGTCCACGCTCTCGGGGGAATTGTACGGCAGGGCGATGGTGGTGTCGCAGAAGGCCGCCGGCACGCCCTGCGTATCGGCGATGCCGAGCGTGGCCACGCCCGATCCCGCCTTCACCAGCAGCGAATCCACGTGGCCGTGGTAGCAGCCTTCGAATTTGATGGTGAGGTCGCGCCCGGTGAATCCGCGCGCCACCCGCAGGGCCGCCATGGTGGCTTCGGTGCCGGAGTTCACCAGGCGCACCATCTCGATCGAGGGCACGGCGTCGCGTATGGCTTCGGCCATCTCGACCTCGGCCGCGGTGGGCGCGCCGAAGCTGGTGCCGATCGCGAGCGCGCGCTCGATGGCCTCCAAAACTTCGGGATGGCGATGGCCCAGCAGCAGCGGTCCCCACGAGCCCACGTAGTCGATGTACTCGTTGCCGTCCACGTCGAAGATGTGGCTGCCCTGGCCGCGCGCTATGAACGGCGGGTTTCCGCCCACGCCGCGAAATGCGCGCACCGGCGAATTCACCCCGCCGGGAATGATCTCGATCGCCTTGCGGAACAGTTCTTCGGATTTGGGGTGTGGCATAGCGGCCCTCACGGCTTGGCCGTCAGCCGGCGCGGCGCCGGACGGCTGAAGCCCAGGCTCATGGCGATGTCGTACAAGCCCCCGCCGAAATTCTCGATCAGCCGCCGCTTCAAGCCCCGGTAGGGCTGCCGGCCGGAGATCAGGTCCCGGACGATGTCCGAGAAGCGCGGGCTTCGCCGCGCGAACTCGACCATCCGCGCGGGCACCGGTCCGCACAGGAACCGGCCCAGAAAAAACCACCTGACCAGCCGCGCGCCCATCTCCAGATCGTCCATGAAATCGCGCCGCAACAGTTGGCGGTAGTGCGCCGGTTTCTCCGCTGGCGTTGGGGCCTCGCTCAGCAGCGCCCGCGCCGCGAGATCGGCCGAGCGCATGGCGTAATAGATGCCTTCGCCGGTGATGGGATCGACGAGCCCCGCCGCGTCGCCCACCGCCATCCAGCCCTCGCCGGCCACGCGGTTGGCGCTCCACGAGGCGGCATCCAGCGACGGCAGCAGGTGGCCGTAAAACCGGGCGCCCTTCGAGCTCAGACCCTTTTCCGTCATGTACGTCTCCAGGCGCCGGCGCAGCAGGGAGGCCGGCTCGCCCTTGCCGCTAATCCCCACCGACAGGTGGCCGCACCGCGGAAACACCCAGATGTAACCCTCCAGGCCCGGCAGAAACTGGATGTCGATGTGCGCCTGGTCGCCGGGGACGTAGTAGCCCAGCGCCGTCGTGGCATCGCGCGCGCGGAGTTCGGTGCCCACCTCGCGCAGCGGGTTGCGCGCGCCCGTCGCCACGATGCAGAAATCCGCTTCGGCCGCTCCGGCATTGGTGCGCAACCGCCAGCCCGAGCCATGGCGCGATATCTCCCGCACGCGCGCCCGCTCGATGGCCGCGCCGGATTGCCGCGCCCGCTCCAGCAGCATGTCGTTCAGGTCGAAGCGCGAGTAAACCACCAGCGGATCGTCCAGCGTCATGCGGATCCCGCCGGTCTTGGGCGCCCCCAGCACGGCTTCCCCGACGATGCGCTTGGGCGTGGAATTCTCGATCAGGAACGGATACCGGCTGTAGGCTTTGTACGTCACGCCGCCGCCGCAGGGCTTCTCCCAGGCCAGCTTTTCGTCGAACAGTTGCACCCGCAGGCCGGCCGAAGCCAGCCGTTCGGCGGCGAACGCTCCCGCCGGCCCGCCGCCCAGGATGGCGACGCGCTTCATTTCTTTCCAACCGGCGGCAGATCGCCCGGCGCGGGCATGGCGCCGCCGTGCGGGCTGGACATGCCCGGCATGCCGGAACCCTGCATCCCGGCTCCCGGGTGCGGGTTTCCGCTGCCGCCCATCACCACCCACTTGCCGCCCTGCCGCTCCAACCGGTAGGGCATGGACATTCCCGAGCCGGCCGGCCCGCCTTTGGGCACGATCGAGACCACCGCATCGGCGTGGGCGCCGTTGAACCGGACGGAGGTCACCTCCACCGACATTCCGGGCACGTTGAACTGCCTGGCCGCCAGATGGTCGATCACCGCCTGGCGCACCGCTTCCTTGGTTTCGAGACCGCGGCTGCACGCGGCCAGAGACAACATCGCCAGCGCCACACAGACTGTTCGCACCCCTAAATTATACCCGGCGGAAGGGCGCCGCCCAGGCACGCCGCGCCGCGGCGGGTGGCCCGGAACCGTGGCGCCTACCCCAACCACTGCGGATTGTGCGCGGTGCCGTCGAAGCCCGCGCCGGTCTTGAACCCCTCGAAATTCCCGGTCATGGCGGCGTCCTTGGTCTTGGCCGCCAGCGCCGCCACCTCGGCCGGGCTCATGGGCTTGAACGTGCGCACGGCCTCCACCGCCTGGTCCAGCCGTTCCGGGGTGTCGATGCCGGTGATCACCACCGCGACCGGCAGGTTCAACGCGTAGTGCAGGCACTCGATGGCGGTAACCGTATTGCTTCGCGGGATTGCCCCCGCGCACAGGGTCTTCATGGCGAGCACCGCGATGCCCTGCTCCACCAGCTTGGGAACCACCTGGTGCGCGAAGCTGCGGAAGTGGTAGTCCATGAGGCTGAGCGGCATCTGGCAGGCGTCGAAATGGAATTCGTGCTGGGCCGCCACCTCCAGCATGCGCAGGTGCACGATGGGGTCCTTGTGGCCGGTGAAGCCGATGTAGCGGACCTTCCCCGCCTTCCTGGCCTCCAGCACGGCTTCCAGCGCCCCGCCCGCGGCGAAGAAGCGGTCGGGGTCCTCCATGCGGATGTTCTCGTGGTACTGGATGAGGTCGATGTGGTCGGTCTGCAGCCGCCCGAGCGACTCGTCGATCTGTTTGGCGGCGGCATCCTTCGTGCGGCCGTCGAACTTGGTCATCAGGAAGACCTTCTGGCGGTAGCCGTCGCGCAGCGCGTTGCCCATGCGCTTTTCGCACTCGCCGTCTTTGCCGTAATCCCAGCAGTTGTCCATGAAAGTGATGCCGCGGTCGATGGCGGCGCGGGCCAGGCGGGCGGCGGCATCGGCGTCCCCGCGGCCCAGGTGCGCGCCGCCGAGCCCGATGGCCGAAACCTTCTCGCCGGTCTTGCCCAGCGGCCGCAATGGAATTCCATCCGGAGCGCCCTTCACGGTGGTGGCGATTCCCGCCGCGGCCAAAAGGCCCATTGCTTCTCGTCGATTCATAGTGCCGGTTCCTTCCTACCGATCTATTTACTCACATCCGGGGAGCGAACGCAGGGCGGGCGGATGCGCCGGGCATTTCACCCACAGCCCGAGGTCCCGCGCGATCGGGCAGCCGGCGCGCCAGCGGCCGCGGCCCCGGCTACTTCCAGCGGAAAAGTTTCAAGGCCAGCGCGAAACACACCACCAGCCACGCCGCCAGCACGCCGGCCTGCGGCGCCACCTGCGCCAGGCCGGCGCCTTGCAGCATGTTGGCGCGCAGGGCGTCGATGGCCGCCGTCAGCGGCAGCGCCCGGATCAGCGGCTGCACCGCGTCCGGGAAACGTTGCGCCGAGAAAAACACGCCCGACAGCACCCACATGGGCATCATGGCCGCGTTCATCAGTCCCGAGGCCGCCTCGATGGTGCGCACGCGGCAGGCGATCAGCAGTCCCAGCGCGCCGAAGCTCATCGACCCCAACACGCACAGACCCGCCAGCACCCCGAGCGGTCCACTTACCGGCACGCCGAACGCCAGCGCGGCGAACCCCAGCACAACGGCAACCTCCACCACCAGCAACACCAGCCGGGAGAGCACGAACGAAAGCAGGTAATACTGCCGCGGCATGGGCGTGGCGATGAGCCGCTTCATGAGGTTCTTGCGCCGCGCGTCCACGATGGCATACCCCATGCCCCAGATGGCGCTGCCCATCAGGTTCATGCCGAGCAGGCCGGGCACCAGGAAATCGATGTAGCGCGAGCCGGGTTCGCGCACCAGCGAGTCGGCCGCCCGGACCGGATCGGCGCGGCCCGCCCAACGCTGAATGGCCGCGTCGGCCAGCATGCGCGCCGTGCGGCCGTCGGGATTGGTGTTGTCGAAGCGGTAGGTCACGCCGGACGCCGCCGCGGTCACCTCGAGCGCCGCCTTGCCGGAGCGCATCTGCTCCCCGGCTTGCGCGGCGGGCAGCAGCCGCACGTCCAGCCCCTTCTCGGGGCGGAGCGCGCGGGCCAGATCCGCCGAGGGCGTCACGATGCGGATCACTTCCGCCGGACGGTTGCGGAAGGCGATGCCCAGTCCCGCGGCCAGCAGGATGGGGAACACGAAGACCCAGAACAGCGCTTCCGGCTCGCGCAGGAATTCGCGGAAGCGCACCAGGGTCAACTGCGTCAGCGGGTGGTCCCAAAAGGATCGCTCACTCATCGCGCAGGTGCCTCCCGGTCAGCCCCACGAAGACGTCCTCCAGCGAGGCCGAGTGCGTGCGCAGCTCGGTCAGCGGGACGTTCTGGCGGCTCAGCTCGTCGAGCACCGCCGGCACCGCGCGGTGCAGTTCGGTGACCATCATGCGCACGCTGCCCCGATCCTGGCGGACGTCGCGGACGCCCTCGAGGCGCCCCAGCGCCGCCGTGTCCAATCCGGACGCCGCGTCTCCGGTGGAGAACTCGAGCAGGTGCTCGCCGCCGATGGAGGCGATCAGCTCCCGCGGCGTGCCCTGCGCGATGGTACGACCGTGGTCCATGATGGCCACGCGGTCGCACAGCCGCTCGGCTTCGTCCATGTAGTGGGTGGTGAGCAGGATGGTGCGGCCGGAGGCGCGAAAGCGCTCGATGAGGTCCCAGAGCTGCCGCCGCGCCTGGGGGTCGAGGCCGGTGGTCGGCTCGTCCAGGAACAGGAAGTCGGGATCGCCCACCAGCGCGCAGGCCAGGGCCAGGCGCTGTTTCTGGCCTCCCGAGAGCCCGCTCACGCGCGATGCGGCCTTCTCTTCCAATTGCACGCGGGCGATGACCTCGCGCACTTCGGGCCCGCGCCGGAAGAAGCTGCGGAAGAGGCGGAGGGTTTCCGACACCGTTTGTTTGTCGGAAAGCTGCGTATCCTGAAGCTGGATTCCCAGCCGCTGGCGCAACTCGCCGGCCCCGGCGGCCCAGGTGAGGCCCAGCACTTCCACCTCGCCCGAGTCGGCAATGGTGAGCCCTTCGCAGATCTCGACGGTGGTGGTTTTCCCCGCGCCGTTCGGCCCCAGCAGGCCGAAGCACTCGCCCGCGCGCACTTCGAGATCCAGTCCATCCACCGCGATGGTGTCGCTGAAAGCCTTGCGCAGGTTGCGGACGCGGAGCGCGGGTTCTGCCACCGGCGAGGACATAGGTCCAGTATCGCATCCCGGTTGGGAGCGGCGAGGCGAGAGGTTTCCGGAGGGTGCGCCGCGCGTGCGGCGATGGCGCCATGTGGGGCAGGTTTTCAACCTGCGGCCGATTTTTAATCGGCCTCTCGCGAGCGATTGCCAATGCCGCCCGGCGGGCTGAAAGCCCGCCGCAGGTTGAAAACCTGCCCCACGTAGCGCCGGCGAATCCACTTCCATGTCGCACGCCCGGTTTCCGGAGGGTACGCCGCTCGTCCGGCGATTGCGCCCGCCCGGCGGCCGTCGCGCGCCCTTCCGCGGGGACCACCCCGCCCCGCGCGGCGAAGTATGCGATGATTCACTGTGACACGGGAGGTCCCGAGATGTCGAAGAATTTCCTGATCGCGGTGGGCGCCGGCCTGGTTTGCGTGGCGATCCTGGTGGCGGGCATTTTTTACATGCAGCGCGGCGCGCACGTCACCGTGAGCGGCAAGGTGCTCAAGGTGCGCACCGTGCCGCTGAGCGACAGCGCCAGCCTGGTGGTTCTGGATTTCCGGGTGACCAATCCCGCGGACTACCCCTTCTTGACGCGCAAGGTCACGGCCATATTCGAGGACGCCGCCGGCAACCGGACCGCGGGCCTCACGGCGTCCGAGATCGACGCCCAACACATCTTCCAGGGCATCCCGGTGCTGGGCGAGAAATACAACCCGACGCTGATCGAAAACGACGAGGTGGCCCCGCGCTCCACGCTCGACCGCATGGTGGCGGCGCGCTTCGAAATGCCGGAAACCTCGCTTCAGGGCCGCAAACGGTTCGTGGTGAGGATCGAGGAGAAGAACCGCGGCGGGGTATTCGAGATCTCGGAGAAGTGACTACCGCCGCAGGACCGCGTGGTTCGGGTCCAGCGTCACCTTGAGCGGCGCCTGCTTCAGCGCCACCGAGAACGCGGCCGGTTCGCTCCCGGTGCGCACCCACTCGGTCACCGTGTTGCCGCGGGCGATCTGAATCTCCACCGGCGCCGACACGCTGACGTCTTCGCCGGCGTCGCTCTGCGTAACGGTTCCCACCAGGCGCAACGCCGGCGCGGTCCCCTTGAGGGTGTACGCCAGTTTCAGGCCGGGGATGCCGGTTCCATACACCCACTGGTCGAAAAACGCCTCTAGCTGGGGGTCGTCGGTCTTGGGCAGGAAGCCGGCGGCCAGCAGGCGGAACTGCTCGGTGGAGATGTCGGCGCGGTCGTAACGCTGCGGGATGGCGGCCAGCATGGCGAAGAAACGGAGGTCGCCCATGCGCCGCCGCAGCATGTGCAGGATCCAGGAACCCTTGCCATAAGTGATGGCGTTCCAACTCGCCGGAGACAGCGAACTGGACAAACGCGGGCCGAGCACGATGGGTCCGGCCGATTCCACGGTCTGGCCGCCCGCGGTCTTCTCGAGCAGTTGCGCGCGGTACGACTCCAGCATCACGTCCAGGGCGTGCGGGCCCTTGGTCTTCTCCAGGTACAGCAAGGCCGAGTAGTTGGCCAGCGCCTCCATCAACCAGTCGTCGCGGTAGGTGGCCGACGTGACGCGGTTGCCCCACCACTGGTGGGCGGTTTCGTGGGCCTCGATCAGGTCTTCGAAAAACAGCGTCTGCGATTCCGTCACCGGGGAGCGCGAATCGGGAAGTTGTTTCAGATAGGCCAGCGTGGGGAGATAGATCAAGCCCGGAAAGCCTTGCCCGAACGAGCCGGGGATGGGCGACACGGTGAGGTGCGGGAGGGCGGGCGGACCGAATTTCGACGCCATGAACTGCATGGCCGAGGCAATGTCGGAGGCCAGGCTCTTCAGGCGCGCCAGCGGGTCCGGCGGCGCAACCACCGGAACCGGCACGTTGGCCATCGGCGATGGCTTTCCCGGGCGCCCCAGGGCCGGCACGGGGATGACTTCCACGGGGCGCGGCGCCAGCGCCTCCTCCAGGGCGCGGTTGGCGCACACGTCCACCACGTATCCTCCGCGCTCCAGGCGGGAGTGGGCGTAATCGCCCAGGTTGAAACCGGCCACGCGGATGGCGGCGGAGGTCCGGCGGCGCATGATGCGCCATTCGCCCTCGGTGCGGTCCTCCACCACGTCGCCCGGCGTCACCAAGTCCAGGTCCTTGGGGAAGCGGAACCGCAGATCGTAGGTGGCGAACTGCATCCCGTGGACCGGATACCAGTTGCCGCGCGCGGCGACGAAGAAAACCCGGTCGCCGGCGCTGGCGATCGCTTTGCCGGTGTGATGAAACTCGAACTCGTAGTCGCGCCCGGCGTGCATCGGCTCGCGCGGCGCCACCAGGAAGAAACCGTTGCCGCCGCGCGCCAGGCTGCCGCGCAGCGCGTCCTCCCGCTGCAAGACTTCGGCGGGCTGCCCATCGACGCTGGCTTCCGTCACCGCCATGGGCGTGGCGATTTCGAAGGGCGCCGCCACCGTGCCTTCCTGGGTGGTTCTCACCTTGACCCGCGTGACGGCGGTCAGCACCAGGCCGGCGTCCACGGTGGCGTCGATGCGGTACGAGGAGGTCAGCAGGCCGTCGTTCGGCGGCACGGGAGTGTCGCGGAGGCTCCGCGCGCGGAAGTTGGTCCAGGCGTCGTAGAAGGTCCGGCCGTCGCGCGTCACCACCTGCGCCGCCAGGATCTGTTCGGGGCTGTCGGGGTCGTAGATCAGGTCGAAGTTGCCCAGTGTGGCGCCGCTGAAGAACCCCACCAGCAGGTCGGGGCGGCGCGGCCCTCCCAACAGGTCGTACGTCAGGCGCACCTGGAAGCTCTCGGCCAGGTTGTGCAGCACCGGGTCCCAGCGCTCCGCCATCGACACGCCGGTTTCGGGCGCCTTCTTGACGCTGGGACTCTGCGCCATCTGGGCGATGAGCGCCTGGTGTTGGCCGCCGGTGAAGAGCAGCAGCGCGGCGTGGAAGTGCTCGTCCAGGTTGGGGCTATGGATGTAGGCGGCCAGCGACCGGCGTTCGGCGCGGTCCGGGGGCAGCAGCAGAACTTCGCCATCGCCGCCTTCGGTATCGGCGGTGAAGACCGCGGCGACGGGGCGGCCGGCCACCGGGCGGCTGAAGATCAGGTGCCCGTCGGTGAGGTAGATGCGGATGTCTTCCTTGAACAGGGCGAGGTCGCGGACGCGGTAGCACTCGGCGGGGTCGAACCCGGTTTCGCGCAGCGCCCGCGCCACGTCGGCCGCCGCGCCCGCCCGTGCGGGCCAGGGGAGAAGCAGCGCGAAGAGAGCCGGAACCCAGCGGAGGTGGATTCGCTGCGGTTGTGTGGGGCAGGTTGGCAACCTGCGGCGGGCTTGCAGCCCGCCTTTGCGGCATTGGCGGACGGCCGCGGGAGGCCGGTTGGAAACCGGCCGCAGGTTGAAAACCTGCCCCACAAGGGCGCGCCGGGCCTTGCGGAGAATCGCCTTGGCGTCCACTTCCATGTTGCGCGCACTCACAATCAACAGTCTACTGGAACCCGCGCCACTATACTGTATATGTGGCGGGCCCGGCGGCGTGGAAAAGCACGGCGGCGTACGCCGGTCTGTTGGCCGGCGCGCTGGTGGTGGGCTTCCTGGGGGCCACCTGGTTCGGGGCGCCGCTCGACCGGTCGGCTTACGACTTCCTGTTCCGCTTCTACCACCCCGCGCCGTGGACGCCGCAATCCGCCATTCTGGCCATCGATGAGCAAACGCTGTCCGCCTACGGAGGCATTCGCGGCGTGCGCACCCCGCTGGCGAAGGGGCTTCCGATTCTGGCGGCGCACTCGCCCAAAGTGGTGGTGGTGGACGTGATCCTGGCCGACCACGGCGCCGATCCCGAAGTGGATGCCGCCCTGGCCCGGGCGTTCTGCGCGATTCCCAACCTGGTGCTTTCGGCCGACATGACGGCCGATGGGTGGGACATGCCGCTGGCCGAATTCCAGCGCTGCGCCGCCGCCATCGGCGAGGTGCACGCCGCTCCCGACGAGAACGATTCCATCTCGCGCGCCATCTCGCTCGAAAAGCGAGGCTTCCGGCAGCGGCATTGGGCGCTGGCGCTGGAGGCGTACCGTCTGAGCCGCGGCGCCGAAATCCGGGAAGACACGGCGGCCGGCACCGGCCTGGATGTGGGCGGAGCGATCGTCCCCATTCCGTACGAGGGAGGCTTGCTGCTCCGCCCGGGACTCGCCGAGCGAAGCGGCCGCCTGATGCGCGTGCGCTTCCTGCCTCCGCCGCCGCTGATGGAACCCATCCCGCGCGTGTCGCTGAAAGCCATGATCGACGGCCCGGCGAAGGCCAGCGCCTTCACCGGCAAAACGGTCTTCGTGGGCGTCACCGCCGTCACCGAACTGCACGACCGCCTGACCACCCCGGCCCGCCCGGACATCCAGACCAGCGGCATCGAGATTCACGCCAACGCCTTCGAGACCCTGGCGCAGGCCTTGTACCTCATCGACGTTCGCGACGACCTGGAATTTCTGTTTTGCCTGGCCATCGCCATCGCCATGGGGCTGGCGTTCCGCTACCTGCCGGGCTGGTGGGCCTACAGCGGCGGCGCGGCGGTGCTGGCGGCGGCGTTCGTGGTGCCCTACCTGTTTTTCACGCACCGGGTGGTGTTTCCCTTTGCCGCCCCGGTTTCGGTGGCGTGGTTCTCGTTCCTCGCCGCCGCCGCGTATTATCACCTGGTGGTGCGCCGCAACTGGCACATCGAGAGGGCCTCGCGCACGCGCTACCAGCAGGCCATGCAGTTCGTCACGCACGAGATGCGCACGCCGCTCTCCGCCATACAGGGATCCAGCGAGCTGATCACGCGCTATCCGCTCACCGAGGAGAAGCGCAAGCAGGTGGCGCAGCTCATCAACTCCGAGAGCAAGCGGCTGGCCCGCATGGTGGAGGTGTTCCTGAACGTGGAGCGGCTCTCCGCCGGACAGATGGAGATGAAGCGCGAAGCTATCGAGGCCGGCCCCATGGTGGAGCTGTGCGTGGAGCGCGCGCGGCCGCTCGCCGAGCGCAAGCATATCCGCATCGCGCTGGCTCCCATCGCCGGGGATCTGCGCCTCTTGGGCGACCGCGAACTCATGGAATATGCCTGCTACAATCTACTTACCAACGCGGTGAAATACTCGCCCCGGGAAACCGAAGTCACGGTTACCGGAACTGGCGGCGACGGGTATGTCCGGATCGCGGTGCAGGATCGGGGCATTGGAATGGACCAGAAGGAAGTCAAGCAGATCTTCCGGAAGTTCTATCGCACCAGGAAGGCCGAGGAATCGGGCGAAGCGGGAACCGGAATCGGGTTGTCCATCGTCCAACAGATCGTGGACCGGCACGGCGGGCGTATCGAGGTGACCAGCCAGCCGGGGGCGGGTTCGTGTTTCACGCTGGTGATGCCAGCCGTTGGAGCGGAACGGTTTTGATGCACAAACTACTCTTAGTGGAAGACGATCCGGCGCTGCAGTTCACCATCCGGACGGCCCTGGAGGCGAATGGCTACGCCGTGGACGCCGTTTCCACCACCGGCGAAGCTATCGACCGTCTGGCGGCATCCACGTACCCGGTGGTCATCTCCGATATCTACGTCGACGAGCGCACCGGACTCGACGTGCTGGATGCGGCCCGGCGCAAGGACCCCGATTGCGCGGTGATCCTGATGACCGGCCGCGGCACCATGGAGACCGTCATGGCGGCCACCCGCGGCGGCGTGTTCGATTACATCGCCAAGCCGTTCGACCTGGACACGATGATCGGCGCCGTCGAGCGGGCGCTGGCGGCGCACGACGGCGGCGAGCCCGAGGCCGAAGAGGAAGAGCTGCCCGAGACCGAGATGATCGGCAACTCGCCGGCCATGGTGGAGATCTACAAGATGGTGGCGCGCGTGGCGCCCACCGACGCCACGGTGATTATCGAAGGCGAAACCGGCACCGGCAAGGAACTGGTGGCGCGCATGATCTGGCGCAACAGCCGGCGCGCCAACCAGCCGTTTCAGGTGGTGGACTGCGGGAGCATCGCGCCCTCGCTGCTCGAGAGCGAGCTGTTCGGCGCCCTGCGCGGCGCCTTCACCGGCGCCGACCGCGACCGCGTGGGCGTGTTCGAGGCCGCCAACCGCGGCACTGTGTTCCTGGACGAAATCGGCGAGATCGAGCCGAACTTCCAGATGGCGCTGCTGCGGTTTCTGGAAGGCCGCGAGATCCGCCCGGTGGGATCGTCGCGGCCCAAGGAAGTGGACGTGCGCGTCATCTGCGCCACCAATCGCGACCTGCAGCGCCTGGTGGACGAAAGCAAGTTCCGCGAGGACCTCTGGTACCGCCTCAACACCGTGCGCATCGCCATTCCGCCCTTGTGCGAACGGCGCGGCGACATACCGCCGCTGGCGCGTTTCTTCGCCAATAAGTACAACGGCAGATACAACCGCGACGTGAAGCTGATGGACTCCGGCCTGAAGGTGTTGCAGGATTACACCTGGCCCGGCAACGTCCGCCAGTTGCAACACATGGTGGAGCGGCTGACGATTCTGGCCGACCGCATCGACGCCGATGCCGTGCGCAACGCGCTGACGGCGATGGAGTCGCGGGACAAGCCGGTGGAGACGCTGGCGGACGCCGAAGAGGAGCAGATCCGCCGCGTGCTGACCGCCACCGGAGGCAACAAGAGCAAGGCCGCGCAGGTGCTGGGAATCGAGCGCAAGACGCTGTACCGGAAGCTCGAGCGGATGAAGCTGTAGCGGCGGCCGCGCACCCGGCGCCCGCGTCTCAAAACTGGAAATAGATGAACGGAATCCGCGCGTCGATCACGCCGAACAGTTCCAGGCAGAAGAACATCAGCGCCAACGCCGAGGCGTACACCAGCGCCGGCGCCTTGGCCACGCGGTCGAACCACTCCAGCTTCTCCTCGGTCACGGCCAGCACCAGCGCCACCGCGATCAATCCGATGTGCCACGGCAGCAGTAGGCCGTGGGCGGAGGCTTTCGAGAACATCTGCGTCAGCACCTGCCGGCTCTGGGTCAGGTCGGCCGCCCGGAAAAACACCCAGCCGATCATCGCCAGCAGGAACGTCAGCGCGGCCCTAAAGGGATAGATCCAGTCCCACTTTTCGGTGATTGCCCGGTCGCCGAGGACGGCCCGCTCCACCGCCAGCAGCCCTCCGTGGTATCCGCCCCAGATCAGGAAGTTCCAACTGGCGCCGTGCCACAAGCCGCCCAGTAACATGGTGATCATCAGGTTGCGGTACGTCATCCAGCGGCCCTTGCGGTTGCCGCCCAGCGAGATGTAGAGATAGTCGCGCAGCCAGCTCGAGAGCGATATGTGCCAGCGCCGCCAGAAATCCGTGATGCTGCACGCCAGGTACGGCCTGCGGAAATTCACCGGGAAATGGAAGCCCAACAGCTTCGCCATGCCGATGGCCATGTCGGTATAGCCCGAGAAATCGAAATAAATCTGCATCCCGAAGGCGATCACCCCGCTCCACGCGGCGTGCCATCCGGGATGGCCGGCCACGTTGGCGAAATAGTCGTTGGCCACCTTGGCGAACTGGTCGGCGAAGGCCATCTTCTTGGTCAGTCCGAACACCAGCAGCAACAGGCCCTGCGACACGTCGTCGCCCGAGGGCGGATGCCAGTCGAGCAGGTCGCGGAAGAAATTGCGCGCGCGCACGATGGGGCCGGCCACCAACTGCGGGAAGAAGCAGATGTACAGCGCGTAGTCGATGGGATCGCGCACCGCCTTCTGCTGGCCGCGGTACACGTCTATCACGTACGACATGCTCTGAAACGTGTGGAAGCTGATGCCCAGGGGAAGGACGATGTCCCAGAAGAAGCTCCGCGCGGGCTTGCCCAGCAGCAGGCACAGGTTGCCCGCCAGGAAATTGTAGTACTTGAAGAAGCCCAGAAATCCCAGGTTGGCCGACAGGCTCAGAATCAGCAGGCCCTTGCGCCGGCGTCCCCGCGGCGTCCGTTCGATCCACATGCCCGCCGTGTAGTCGATGGCCGTCAGCGTCAGCAGCAGCGGGATGAACTTGACGTTCCAGCTTCCATAGAAGAAGTAGCTGGCGGCCAACAGAATGTACCGCCGCAAGACCCGCGGGCTGCTATAGAACAGCACCAGCACCACGGCCAGGAACAGGAAGAACTGGGTGGTATTGAAGAGCATCTCAGTTCACCTCCCCGCCCCGTCCAGCACCCGCGCGATCTCGTCCTCCAGCATGTAGGAGAACCGCCGGATGCCTTCGCGGTTGAGGTGCATCCCGTCGCGGAACAGCTCGGGACGCTCCAGCGAATCGAAAGCGTGCTCGTCCACCAGGATGACGTTGGGACGCCTGGCCAGCTCGCGAATCGAGGAGCTGAGCTTGTGCGTCAGGTTGCCTGGCCGCGGCACCGGGCCGCGCGCCAGCCGCAGGAAGACGATCTTCGTCGGCGACCCGCGGTAGCGGTCGATGATGCGCCCGTACCAGGTGCGCTGGAACGCCGCCAGGCGCCCGATCTGCGGCTCGGGCTCGTGCGCCAGGAAGCCGGTCACCGTGCTGCGCTGGTCGGCGTTGGCGCCGGGAGGGAAGGTCACCTTAAGGGTGGACCAGTCGATCTCGAGGCCCGCCATGCTGTCGGTGGTTTCTTCGAAGTCGTAGACCCAGGTGTTCCAATCGCGGTCGCACTGGCGCACGTACGCCAGCCGTTTCCGCGGATTGGCCAGAAACGCCTGCAGGTCGTTCTGGAAGACGATGCCCTTGAGCAGGCCGCCGCGGAGGGCGGCGATCTGCAACTCGCGGCTGTCGAACGATCTCGCGAATTCGAACGCGTCGAGGAGCCGCAGCCGGCAGATCACGTAGTGCAGCGCGCGAACATCGTCGTTGGGATTGTAGTAGCGGTCCTCGTCGTCGTAATCGTCCACCCCGAATACCAGCGCGCGGTAGCGCCGCGCGGTGGGATCCAGGTCGCGAATCATGTAGTACCACGCCCGGGCGTCGCTGCCCGCCACTCCGGCGCTGCGCAGCGCATACTTGCGGGCGCCCGGCCGATGGTCGATCGCCTTGGGCGACCAGGCGAAGCGCGAATTGCCGAAGGTCGCCACCATGGGACGGCCGGTATATTCCTGCGCGGCCAGCTCGCGCCGCAGGACCATCTCGAAGAGGCCGGTGGACGAATCCGGCTCCAGAATGGTGGCATAGAAGCCGGTGCGAAACAGCAGCGAATCGAGAGCGATCGCGCCCACGCACGCGGCGAGACACGCCACCAGAAGCCGGCGTGCGTACCGGGGCCGGGGAGCAGGGTCCAATTGCGGAGGTTGGCTGGCCATGGAGATGGAATCCGAATCGCGCGGCGGACTCGGGCGGCGCGAACGCCCATTATACTGGACGGCGTTCCGGCGTGGGCTCCGGCGGCCGCCCTTGTGGGGCAGGTTCTCAACCTGCGGCCGATTTTCAATCGGCCTCCCGCGAGCGTTTGCCAATGCCGCCAGGCGGGTTAACAACCCGCCGCGGGTCGAAAACCTGCCCCGCACAGCGCGGGACGAATCCACCTCCGCCTCGCGCACCTCGGAGCGGCGGTAAAAAAACATTTTGCATAAATCGTGTTTTTTGCTATTCTAGAGTCGCTCTGGAAATTCGCAACCGCGCGAGAGGTATGGAAACAGCCGCACAAGGCATTCTGACTCGCGATGAGATGGAGAGCAGGCGCCTGTTGGCCGCACAGGACCTGCAAAGGGGGCTTTCGCAGTCCCAGGTGGCCCGCAAGTTCGGGGTCACGCGCACGACTGCGTCCCGTTGGTGCCGCGCGCTGAGCGGCAGCGGGGTGGAGGGGTTGCGCAAACGCCGCGCTCCCGGCCGTCCCAGCCGTCTGAGCGCGGAACAACTCCGCATCGTTTCCGAAGTCTACCGGTCCGGCCCGCGGGCCATAGGATTGGACGCGGACCGCTGGACCACGGCGCGTTTCGCCGAAGCCATCCGAACCCGCTTTGGCGTCCGCTACGATCCCGACCACGTCGGCCGGATCATGCACCGCCTCGGGTTGCGCGAGCGCCGGCGGAATCGGCGCCGTGTACAGGACGTGCTGTATGGGTCGCGGTATTCGCCGAACGGGCTGATGGACCGGCCCGGGGTGGCTTCCCCCGCGGCGTAGAATATCGCCGGCATCCGCCCTCGCGGGCAGCGGGTTGCCGCCACCGGGCGGAGCTTGCTCGCGGGCGTAACAGCGGCCCGTGGATGGCCGCTCAGGAACGCGAGATCTTGTGCGCCCGCCAGAAGGAAGAAATGCCGAACCAGACCATGAGGATGGCGCTCGAGCACATCACAAAGCCCCGCAAGCCGTTTCCCGCCCGCAAGGACCGGAAAGCCGACAATCCGAAGACCGTACCCATGCACAGGAACACGAAGCCAATCACCTCATTCCAAAGGGCTGCGATGGGTTTGACGATGGCCGGAACGATGTGCTGGAGAAAGCTGCGGCCGTATTTGACGGCTACCCGCTGCCACACGTTCTAATCGTAACAGAAGTGTAGCGGGATATGATGCTACCATGCTGACGTGCCGATAGATATGCAGGTAATAGCCCGGTTGTGAACCGGGCTGGCCTCCACTACAATCGGAAGTAGTGGATGCGGAACGCCGGTTGTCTCCGATGCGTCTGCCAGTACAGGGAGAACGGTGTGGAAGAGCCTTTGAAGCACTTAGTGCAGGAATTGGGGAACGCGATCAACGATTCCCTTTCCGAGTCCGACCGGATCGCGGAGGCGATCGGCGAGATCAAGCGGGCCGGGTACGACGTCTTCCTCGTCCTGGAAGCCACCATTGGCTTCAACCGGAGGGATGAAGGCGCCGGCGAGGAAGAGGAGGAGATCGAGGGCTCGGAGCCGGCCGAACCCAAGCTTCGGAAGTTCGAAACCACGGGCAAGATCAAGCTCACCTCGCAGGACCAGCGCTTTCTGAAAGCGCTCAAGATCTCGGTGGACGACGAAATCCGCTGAAACGACAGGGCCAAAGCTGACACCCGAGGCTCAGCCCAGGACCTGTCGATAGACCTCCCAGGTTGCACGGACGGCTTTTCCCCAACTGAACAGTTGCGCGCGCAAGCTCCCGCGGCGGGCCAGGTCCCGGCGCAGATCCTCGGATTGCGTCAGGTCGCGCAACGCCTTCCCCAGCGCTTCCAGGTTCTCGGGATCCACCAGGAGAGCCGCATCGCCGGCCACTTCCGGCAGCGCCGAGCGGTTGGACGCGAGCACCGGCGCCCCCGCCGCCATGGCCTCCAGCACCGGCATCCCGAACCCTTCGTCGAGCGACGGAAAGGCGAAGACCGAGCATCGGGCGTACCAGTGTGCCAGCTCGGCCGGCGAAATGTAGCCCAGCACGGAAATGCGGCCGGCGGCGGGGCTGGCGGCGATCCGCCCGAGAATCTCCTCGGATCCGTAGCCCGCCGAACCGGCCAGCACCAGACGCCAGTCTTTATCCACCGTCTCGAAGGCGCCCACCAGGCGGGCGATGTTCTTCCGCTTCTGCATGGCGCCCACGTTGAGAATGACCCGCTCCCGCCCCGCTTGCGCGCCTCCGGCCGGGGGGTTGCCGCGGATGCCGTGATGCACCACGTATACCCGTTCCGGCGCCACTCCGAGGTGCGCAATCGCCTGCTGGCGGGTAAACTCGGAAACCGCGATCACCGCGGTGGCCCGCGATGCGGCATCGCGCGCCTGCCCGGTGAAGCGGGCCCGGAAGTCCGGCGTGGAGTACTCCGAGGTCATCACGAACAGGTCGTGGAAGGTGGCCACCGAGCGGGGCAGGGTCAGCTCCGGCAAGCGCTGATTCAAACCGTGGAACAGTTGCGCCCCGCCCAGGCCCAGCGGTCCGGCCAGCAGGCCGCGGCGCGCGTTGGGCGGGAGGCTCTCGCGCCACGAGCGGAGATAGCGGTGGGGGCGGTAGCAGAACCGGAAACCCGCTTCGGGATGGGCCGCGGCCAGGCCGGAAAGGATCTCGCGTGAATACACCCCCACCCCGGACAGAGCATCCCCTATGCTGTAGGTGGCGTCCAGCGCAATGGTCAGGCGAGTCGGTATGCTTTCATTTTGCGATAAAGCGTGGTCCGGCCGATACCTAAAATTCGCGCCGCCTGCGAGCGCTCGCCGCCAGTCGCAGCCAGGGCGCTCGAGATGGCCTGGCGCTCGCTCTCCGGCAGCGAGATGACCGGCGACTTGGGCGCCAGCGAGACCTCCGGCAGCGGATCCCCGGCGTCCCCCAAGGATCCCGCCGCCGCGAGCGCCGTCAGGCCGTGGGCGCCGCGGTGGTATTGCAGGGCCGAGGGAAGGTCCGCCATTTGCAGGGCGCTGTCCGAGTTCAGCGCCGCCAGCCGCTCGAGGCAGTGTTTCAACTCGCGAACGTTCCCCGGCCAGTGGTAGTCGCGGAACGTATCCAAAATCTCGCGGCTGGGCCGGAACGGCGGCAGGCCGGCGTCCGACCCCGTTTCCAGGAAGTGCTCCACCAGCGGACGCAGATCCTGCATGTGCTCGCGCAGCGGCGGCAACTTGATGGAAACCACGTTCAGGCGGTAGAACAGGTCCTGCCGGAACCGGCCGGCGTCCACTTCGGCCTTGAGGTTGCGGTGGGTGGCCGCGATGATCCGCAGATCCACCTTGCGCCACTGCAGAGCGCCCACGGCGCGGAACTCGCGCTCCTGGATCAGGCGCAGCAGTTTGACCTGCATCTCGAGCGGCAGATCGCCGATCTCGTCGAAAAAGGCGGTGCCGCCGTCGGCCAGCTCCACCAACCCCTTCTTGGTATCGATCGCCCCGCTGAAGGCGCCCTTGACGTGGCCGAACAGTTCGCTTTCCATGAGCGTGCCCACCAGCGAACCGCAATCGATGGGCACGAACCGGCCGCGCGGGTTGGCCTCGTGAATGGCGCGCGCCACCACCTCTTTGCCGGTGCCGCTTTCACCCAGCAGCAGCACCGGCAACCGGTTGCGGGAAGCCTTCCCGATCAGCCTCCGAATCGAGGCGATTTGCGGAGACACCCCCACCAGGGGGTGGGTCACCGTGGTCGGCGCGGGATTCATGAGGGTTTCACTGCTGCGGATCTAGTCGGACGACGAAGGCGTTCCTCTCACCGGTTTTGTCCCGAATGCGCTCGGCCAGCGCCGTGGCGGCATCCTCGGCCGGTTCGGCCCCCACCAGCACGCGCCAGGTCTCGGGGCTGCCCGGCCGCCGGACCAGCTTGGCCGCGCCGAATTCCGCGGCCATCCGGGCGCGCAGCCGCTCGGCCGTTTCGCGGCTGCGGAATAGCCCCACCTGGACCGCATAGACCTCGGCCGGCGCGGTTTTGGGCGGCTGGATCACCACCACGCGGACCCGTGCCGTGCCCGGACCGATCATGTCGATGGCCTGCGCGGCGGCGTGCGAGAGGTCGATGATGCGGCCACGCACGAACGGCCCCCGGTCGACGATGCGAACCTCCACGGTCTTGTCGTTGGTGAGGTTGTAAACCCGCACCCAGGTGCCGAAGGGCATGGTCCGGTGGGCCGCCACCATGGCATCCATATTGTAAATTTCGCCGCTGGCCGAGGGCCGGCCGTCATAGGGGTGCCCGTACCAACTGGCGATGCCAGTTTCGGCGTGCCCGATTCTGACCGGAACCGCCGGCGGCGCACCGGTCCGTTTCTTATGGGCGCAGCCCGCCAGCGCGACACAGGCGGCCACCACGGCGACGATTCTCCGCATCGATGGTTCGATTATGCCACGAGCGGGCGCGGTTCACTCATACCGCAGCGCCACCATGGGGTCCACCCGGGTGGCCCGCCGCGCGGGGACATAGCTCGCCAGCGCGCCGGCCGCCAGCAGCAGAACGGCGACCACCGCGAAACTGGACGGATCCCCCGGACGCACGCCGAACAGCAGCGTCCCGAGCCACCGCGTCAGGGCCAGCGCGCCGGCCACGCCCACCATCAGCCCTATCCCGACTAGCGCCAAACCCTGCCGCAGCACCAGCCTCAGCACATCGGCACGCGTGGCTCCCAAAGCCATGCGGGTGCCGATTTCGTGGGTGCGCCGGGCCACCGAGAACGAGAGCAGTCCGTAGACGCCGATGGCGGCCACGAGCAGCGCCAGGGCCGCGAAGCCTCCGAACAGCCAGGCGTCGAAGCGGGAATCGGCCATGGTGGATGTCACGATGTCGCCCATGGTGCGAAAACGCTCCGCCGTCTGCCGCGGCTCGACCTCCGCAACGGCCGACCGGACCAGGCTGGCGAATCCCGCGGATCTGCCGCCGCGCACCACCCAGTTGGTGCCGTCGGCGTACCACGGCGCCTGCGACGCCAGCAGGTAGATGGTGGGCCGCGGCGGGGCCTTCAGGTAGACGGTCTTGGTGTCGCCCACCACGCCCACCACCTCGCGCGGAGGATCGTCCAGCAGCCCCAGATTCCTGCCGTCCAGCCATCCCATCAGGACGTGGCTGCCGGTCCAGTTGCCGCCGGGCCACCACCTGCGGGCAACCGTCTCATTGACCAGAACCGCGGGCGGCGAACTCTCCGTATCCTGCGCACCGAAGGATCGCCCCTGGCGAATGGGAATCCCCATGGTCTCGAAGTACGCCGCGGACACGATACGGATTTCCATGCCGCCGATGCCGTTCTCCGGGTGCCCCTGTTCCTGGGCCGGGAGGTTGCTCTGCGAAGTGAGCGGAAGGGTACTGACGGCGGCCGCGTCACGCACCCCGGGAATGGCCTGGAGCTTCGCCAGCACGGCGCTCTCGAAGCGCCAGTAGTCGCTGCCCTGGCGGTACTTTCGCGCGGGCGGCGTCAGGAAGGTAACCACGCCCCGCGGCTCGAACCCCAGCCGTTCCTGGTACATGCGGTACAGGCTCCGCGCCAGCAGCGCGGCGCCCATCAGCAAAGTCACCGACAGGGCCACTTCACTCACCACCAGGACGCTGCGCACGCGTTGCCGCAGCGCGCCGGCCCCGGCGGACCGGCCGGCCGCCTTGAGGGTTTCATGAACATCCAGCCGTGCCGAGGTCAGAAACGGCGCCAAGCTGAACAGGAAACCGGTGCCCAGCGCGACCGCCACGGTGAAGAGCAGCACCGGCAAATCCACCTGCACCGGAGCGGACGCGGGAAGATGGAACGGGATCAGCGACACCATCCAATCGAGCGACAGGTACGCCCCCAACAGGCCGGCCAGGCTGCCCGCCACGCCCAGCAGGGTGTTCTCCACCAGGAACTGGCGCAGCAGGCGCCCCGCGCTGCTGCCCAGCGCCAGGCGCACGGCGATCTCCTTCTGCCGGACTTCCAGACGCGCCAGCAGCAGGCTGGCCAGGTTCGCCACCGCGATCGCCAGCAGCAGGCCGGCCGCGCCGAATGGCAGCAGCAGTTTCAAACGGACGTCGCCAACCAGCCACTCGTGGTACGGGACCACGGCGAGGCCTCGGTACCAGTCTCCGAAATCCGGGTGTCCGGGGCGGAAATCGCGGCCAAGAGCCGCCATCTCGGCATTTGCCCGGATCGGCGTCACGCCCGGCTTCAGGCGCGCAATCATCCCGGTGTTCGTGCCCAGGTCGTAGGCCGTGCCGGTAGTCAACAGCGGCACGTACACATCGGCGGTTTCCGGAAACCAGAAGCCGCGCGGAGTCACGCCGGCTACGGTGTAGGTTGTCTCTCCCAGCTTGACAGTCCGGCCGGCAACTTGAGAACCCTCTCCAAAGGCGCGCCGCCGCAACTCGTCGCTCAGGATAACGGAGCGCGCCCCGCCGGGACGGGTCTCGGGCGGCTCGAACTCCCTGCCCTCGGCGGGAGCGATTCCGAGCGTGCGGAAGAAATCCGTGCTCACGGCGAGCACGCGGACCCACTCGCGGCCGCCAGTGGTGGTGAAGCTCTGGTCCTTTCTGCCCTCGCTCCCGGCCATGGAAACCAGTGTGGTGGAGTGCTGCTTCCAGAAATCGAGCTCGGCCCGGCTAACGTCGCTGCCAGGATCGCCGTACCGCCCGACGTGAACCAGCCGGCCGGCCTCGGGATACGGCAGCGGACGCAGCAACACGGCGTGCACCAGGCTGAACACCGCCGTATTGGCGCCGATCCCCAGCGCCAGCGACAGCACGGCCACCGCCGCAAATCCCGGGCTTTTGCGCAGCACGCGCACGGCGTAGCGGAGGTCTTGCCACAGAACTTCGAAAAATCCCAGGCTGTTCATGGTGTAAATCTCCTCGCGAATTCGGGTCGTATTTCCCACTTTCCGCAGAGCGGCGTTGCGGGCATCGGCCGGCGCCATCCCGCGCGCCCGTTCGCCGTCCCATTGCTTCCGGCGAAAGTACTTGCTCCAGCCCATACGGCGCCTACTCTTCCGCAGGTCTCGACACCCGATTGACCGCCCGCACCAAGCGGTCCCAGCGGCTGGTCTGTTCCTGCAACTGCTTCCGCCCGGCGGTGGTCAACCGGTTGTACCGGACCTTGCGGTTGTTCTCCGATAGACGTTCGACCGGAGAGTTTTGTTCACCGGCCTTGCGAAATTCCACCTAATCCGGTAGGATTCTGAGCGGAGGGCGGCAGCCGGGGTGAGCCTCGCCGGGGCCACTCCCGGTAAAGGGACCCGGCATTTCCGCCGATATGCCATTTATGCAGGAGCGGCGCTCTGAAGTTCGCATGTTGTGCGCGGATATGGTGAAGGTGTCCTGGAAGGATGCCTTGGGCAAGCGCAGGCGGACGACCGGTCTGCTGGAGGACATTTCCACATCGGGAGCATGCCTGCAACTGGAAAGCTCCGTGCCTCAGGGCGCGGAGATTCGCTGGGCGAGCCCCAAGCGGGAATTCTCGGGCTTCGTCCGCTACTGCGTGTACCGCGAGATCGGGTACTTCGTGGGAGTCGAGTTTACGGCCGATTCGCACTGGTCCCAGAGGTCATATAAACCTCAGCACCTCCTGGACTTACAGCAACTGGTGAGCAAGGCGAAGTAGCCCGCGCCGGACGGCGCCTGCCCGGCCATCCGCTGCTGCCCAGCGCCATGTCCGGGCTGTGGGAGTGGGGAACGCGCTAACATCGAACCGTGACCCGCAACCTGCCCAACCCATGGCCGCCCGGCGCCGCGCTGCTGGTGATCGACGTGCAGAAGGCCATCGATCATCCCAGTTGGGGCGAGCGCAACAACCCCGAGGCGGAGCGCAACATCGCCGCGCTGCTCCACGCCTGGCGCGCGGCCGGCCGGCCCATTTACCACATCCGCCACGATTCCACGTTCGCGGCCTCGCACTACCGCCCCGGCCAGCTCTTACACGAGTTCAAGCCCGAGGCCGCGCCCGCTCCGGGAGAGACCGTGATCGCCAAGCGCACCAACAGCGCCTTCATCGGAACGGACCTGGAATCGCGGTTGCGCTCTTCCGGCCACACCACCCTGGTGGTAGCCGGAGTGATCACCAATAACTCGGTGGAGGCGACCGTCCGAATGGCAGGCAACCTCGGCTTCGACACGTTCCTGGTTGGTGACGCGGCGTTCACTTTCGGGCGGACCGATTGGGGCGGGAAGTTCCGGACCGCCGCCGAAGTCCACGCCATGAGCCTGTCCAATCTGGACGGCGAGTATTGCACCGTGGTGCGGACGGAGGAGGTCCTTCGGAACCTGGGCTGATGCGCCCGGTGCTGAACTGGAGGGTGCACAAAGAAGTAGCCGAGCGAAGGCTGCGACCTGGGAATCCGAGCGGGCGTTCTGGGCCGCTGATGAGGACCGGCTAACGTGGCGCGGCGGAGCCGCAACCAAACTCGCTGGGGGGCGTTTCTCTACATTTTTTCTTAGCGTGCTTGGCGACTTGGCGAGAGACTGCTCTTCCGAGCCATTGACGACGCGCGTAATGCCGCCCCGGATCGGAGCGCCATTCAAGTTGGTCGGCAGTCCAAGCCGCCTCTCCGATAACCGCGGATAGGTGAGTAGTCGTTCCCTGCGTACAGCCGCGATCTCCGTGATCGACTGGATTTCGACGGCCACGCCGTCCTGGACCACCAGATCGGCGCGAAACCCCGGTTCGAAGCGAGTACCTTCGAGGACTGCAGGGATCACCTTCTGCCGGGCGACGCCCAGTCCGCGCTTCTGTTGTTCGCTCGCCAAGACCGATTCGTATACGGATTCCATCGGGCAGCGCCCAAGAACCCTATGGGCTCGATAAGCGACATCGACCGTCTGCTTCGCTGCGGCGTTCTCGGTCATGCCCACGGTGAGTGTACTGTCTCTCGCCAAGACGCCAAGAACGCCAGGGAGGAACACAAAGGCGCGGCACAGATAGGCCGACCCTTTTCAATTCCCGCTCATCCGTTCATCGGCGGCCAACGGTGTTCTTGCTGAACACCGACACTGTCCGCTCTTGGGACGGTTCTTGACGGCTTCCGAGGGTGCGGAAACCAAGACGGATCGTGGGCTGCGAAAAGCCGCGACTGCTCGACGTGTTCGCTTTCGGTGGCCTCCGTCTTGGTCTTCGCGTCGGGCTGGCGTGGTTGACGCGGCAGGGACTGGCCCAATTCCCCCTACCTCGCGCGGAAGAAGACTCTACAGCCACGCCAACACCTTGCGGGGGAAGGCGGCGACAGTCACCGACCCACCGCCCTTCCCACTCGCATCGCCGAACGCCGGGCGAGCACGGCACTCGACACGGGGCCAGCGAACAGCCCCGACCGTCACTGGTATGGGTGGACCAGCGCGCCGATCACTTGGAGGTCCTCCATCACCTGGATCTGAGAGTAGACCGTCAGCGCCCCGTTCAACCATGAGACGTCGTAGTGCCGTAGGCCCTGCCGGTCAACGTGGTTGATGCGCCGAATGATTCCTAACGACCCCACAGGTATCGGGCGCTCCTGGTCGTCTTCATCGCAATCCATGTCCGGTTTCAGCGCCCTAACCATGCACCCTACTAGCGTGATTCGCATTCGATGCAATTATCTCACCCTTCTCACACCGCTCTGAAGATCCGGCTCCGATGGTAGGCGAGGAAATCTGGGTCCGGCAAGAAGCGTTCAGGGCAGACGAGCGGCTGTCCCTCGCGGCGGGTGAATTCCGATTCGATAGCCTGATTCGGCAGGTACGACCTCAAGGCTGGGCTTAGGGTCAGGCGGGCCTTGTCGTCAAAGCTGACCAAGCCGCGGTCAAACGCACGGTCAAAATGCGCCGCCAGACAGAGGCCGTTCCGGGGATCCAGCCGCTCCGCGGGGAAGTCGCTCCATGGCAGTATGTGGCTTGCCACCAGCAGGTCCTCCACGGGGTTGCCGGTAACACAGCACCTGGAGCCGTATGCAGCGAGGACGACCTTGCGAAAGAACCCCTGCATGGTGCGGATCTTCACGACCCTCTCGTCCTCGGTTGGGACGTCGTCGGGGACGTTTCTAAGGCCGACCGCAGAAGCGATTCGCCGCTGGCCGGCAGCCTGCAAGCTCTGGAGCTTTGCCTCGCTGAGCAGGGTCATTTCGTCCCAGTTGGCGCCGAACTCGCTCCAGACCTGCGCATCGGCACGGCTGTGGCCCGCAAGTCCCCTGATCCCACGTGCCCGCTGTTGGGGGTCCAAGGAAGCGAAGTTGACTAGCTTCATTGCGAGACTGGACGGCGTCCGGCCCAAGAGGCGCGCGATCTCGATAATCTTCGGGTTTCTGGCATGCATCTGACCGAATGGCAGACTGAAGTACAGCCCGCACGCAACTGCGAGTTCATCGTGCGACCAAGGTCTTCGCGTGGCCGGACTCACCGGGGCCTCCGGACGGAAGTGTACCACGGCGGCCACCTTCAAGATACGGCCCTGTGGCACCGATTGGCCTCCTAGTCGTCGACAATCAAGGGCGAACGGTTGCGCTCGACGTGAAGTCCACGGGCGGGGAATTTGAACGCCCGATCCACGTTTCCTCAAACGAACTTGCCGAGATGACCGTCCAGACCCGCCGCTACGATCTTTACCGCGTGTTTGGAGTCACGCAGAACAAGGCCAAGCTCAGAATTGCGGAGGACGTCGGAGGCGTGGCCGAAGATATCCGGCGACACCTGACCGGACTTCCCGATGGTGTCGAGGTTGACGGCGTTTCGATTGAGCCCGCCGCCCTGCCGTTCGACGCAACAATCAATCTCAATATCCCGAGTGAAGAGGAGTTCGAGCCTGAGGAATGACGCGGTGACAGGCGTGACAGCGGGCGGAACGGATGTCCTCACACCGGCGCAGCGAAGCCGTTGCATGTCGCGGATTCGAGGAAGAGACACAAAGCCGGAGCTCCTTCTGCGAGGGAAGCTGTGGGCGATGGGGCTGCGGTACCGCGTGCGCTCAAAGCTCCTGGGGCGCCCCGATATCGTCTTCCGGCGTTCCAAGGTCGCGGTGTTTGTCGACGGGTGCCAGTGGCATTGCTGCCCTCTCCACTGGGTGCGCCCCAAGTCGAATCAGGAGTTCTGGGACCGCAAATTCCGGCAGAACAGGGCAAGAGACGAGAAGGTCAACCGGACCTTGCGAAAGCAGGGGTGGCGCATTTTCAGGCTCTGGGAGCACCAGATCGAAAGAGCTCCCGCGAAGATCGCAACCATGATCGCGTCTGCCGTTTCCAAGAGGCGGGCCTGATTGACGACGGCTGGCAGCACCCTCAGGCGCGGTCAAGAGTTATGCGGCAGCGCGCCGGTTTGTCGCCCGCGCGGGCGAGCTCCGCTCGCCGGGCCGATTCGGGTGCCTCGCAAAGGCCAGGAAACTGGCTGGTAGTGTTGAGATGGCATTCGTATGCACTTGTATTCGGTTGACGCCCCCACTGCCGGATGTTACTCTTATGGCCGTAAAGGCTGTCAGTTCCTCCTCAAAAATCACATGGATGCGACGTTGCATGCCCTAGCTGGGATTCTACTGAGGGCTATCCCAACATTCTTGCTGGTTATCTTTCTCCACCTATACTTGAAGACGATGTTCTTCAGGCCCCTCGAGAAGGTGCTGAAGCAGCGCTTCGACGCTACCGAGGGCGCACGAAAACTGGCCGACCAGAGTCTCCAGCGCGCATCGGCGAAGACCGCCGAGTACGAAGCCGCCCTGCGCGCCGCGCGGGCCGAAGCCTACCGGGCGCAAGAGAGCTTGTTTAAGGAATTGCACCAACGCGAGGCCGCGGAACTGGCTGCCGCGCGGGCACGGGCCGAGGCCGCCATCCGCCAAGCCAAGGAATTGCTGGCTGGCGATGTGGCGGCGGCGCAGGCGAGCCTGGCCCAGGAGAGCGAGGCGCTGGCCGTCCGGATTGCCGACTCCCTCCTGCGGCGGAGCGCGGCATGAAGCGGCTGGCGTGCGCCGCCATGGTGCTGGGGCTGGCCGTGCTGACTCCCGTCCGCTACGGCCGCGCGGCGGAGGCGGCTTCCGAAACCGGCGGCAACCAGGAAAAGGAACCCTCCATAATCTGGAAGTGGGCCAACTTTGCGCTGCTGGCCGGCGGTTTGGGCTACCTCGTCGCCAAGAACGCTCCCGCCTTTTTCGCCGCCCGCTCGAAGCGGATCGTCCAGGACATTAGCGATGCCGCCAGGCTGCGGGCGGAGGCCGAGGCGCGCGCCGCCGAGGTCGACCGCCGCCTGGCCAATCTGGAATCGGAAATCGCCGCCTTGCGCGGCGAGTCTCAGGCGCAGATCGCCTCTGAAACCGAGCGGCTCAAAGGGCATGCCGCTTCCGAAATCGCCAGGATCCAGGCGCTGTCTGAACGGGAGATCGAAGCCGCCGGCAAAGCCGCCCGCACCCAACTGCGGCGCTTCACCGCGCGACTGGCGATCGACCTGGCGCAACGCAAACTCGAGGCCCGCATGACCCCCGAGACGCAGGACGGGCTGGTGCGCGGCTTCGTGCACGATCTCGGGAACCCGCCATCCGGCGTCCAACCAAACTAGACCCATGACACTCTCCGCCGTAGCCAACCGATACGCGAATGCCCTGGCGGATGTCGTCACCGCCGGCGCTTCCGCCGTGCCCCCCGCCGATGCGGCCGCCGAATTGCAGTCTTTCGCGGCGGCGCTGGCCGCCTCGGCCGAATTGCGGAACGCCCTGAGCACGCCCGCCGTGCCGGTGAGCCGCAAGCGCGCCGTGATCGGACGGATCGCGGGAATTCTCGGACTCTCCGCCATCACCCGCAATTTTCTGTTCATTCTGGTCGACCATCGCCGCATGGCCGCCCTGCCGGAGATCGTCCGGAGCTTCGAGGTGATCGTGGACGAGCGGCTGGGGTTCGCGCGCGCCGAGGTCGCTTCCGCGCGGGAATTGAAGGAAGCGCAGCGCAGCGCGGTGACCGCCGAACTCGAGCGGCTGACGGGCAAGCGCCTGCGCGCCCGGTTCGCCCTCGACGCCGCGCTCATCGGCGGCCTGGTGGCGCGCATCGGTTCCACGGTTTACGACGGTAGCCTGCGCGGCCAGTTGCGGTCGCTGGAACATCGGCTGGGCGGCCAAGGGTAAGGGAACGGGAAGGATTTATGGCTCAAATTCGAGCGGACGAAATTACCAAGATTCTGCGCCAGGAGATCGAGAATTACGAGCGGGCAATCGACGTGTCCGAGGTCGGCTCGGTGATCTCGGTGGGCGACGGCATCGCCAGAATCCATGGCCTCGAGAAGGTCATGGCCGGCGAGCTGATCGAGTTTCCGCACGGCGTCGCGGGCATCGCCATGAACCTGGAGGAAGACCAGGTGGGCTCGGTGCTGCTGGGCGATTTCGCGGAGATCAAGGAAGGCGACGAGGTGCGGCGCACCCGCCGCATCATGTCCGTCCCGGTGGGCGAAGCGCTCATCGGCCGCGTGGTCAACGCGCTGGGCGAGCCCATCGACGACAAGGGGCCCATCGCCACCAGCCAGTTCGGCACCGTCGAACGCCTGGCGCCCGGAGTGATCGCGCGCCAGAAGGTGAAGGAACCCATGCAGACGGGCATCAAGGCCATCGACGGCATGGTGCCCATCGGCCGCGGGCAGCGCGAGCTGATCATCGGCGACCGCCAGACCGGCAAGACCGCCATCGCCATCGACACCATCCTCAACCAGAAGGGCGGCGACGTCGTCTGCATCTACGTCGCCATCGGGCAGAAGCGCTCCACCGTTGCCCAGGTGGTGAAGACGCTCGAAGAGCACGGCGCCATGGAGTACACCATCGTGGTTCTGGCGTCGGCTTCCGATCCCGCCCCCATGCAGTACCTGGCGCCGTTCTCCGGTTGCGCCATGGGCGAGTATTTCCGCGACTCCAAGCGCCACGCGTTGTGCGTCTACGACGATCTTTCGAAACACGCCGCGGCGTATCGCGAGATTTCGCTCCTGCTGCGCCGTCCGCCGGGACGCGAGGCGTACCCCGGCGACGTGTTCTACCTCCACAGCCGCCTGCTGGAGCGCGCCGCCAAGCTCAACGACGCGCTTGGCGGCGGATCGCTCACCGCGCTGCCGTTCATCGAAACCCAGGCCGGCGACGTGTCGGCGTACATCCCCACCAACGTGATCTCCATCACCGATGGGCAGATCTTCCTGGAATCCGACCTCTTCAACTCCAACGTGCGGCCGGCCATCAACGTGGGCATCTCGGTAAGCCGCGTGGGCGGAAACGCGCAGACCAAGGCCATGAAGTCCATCGCCGGCAGCCTGCGTCTCGACTTGGCGCAGTACCGCGCCCTGGCGGCCTTCGCGCAGTTCGGCAGCGACCTCGACAAGGCTTCGCTCGACCAGCTCAACCGCGGCAAGCACTTGGTGGAGATCCTGAAACAGGGCCAGTACCAGCCGCTGCCGCTCGAAAAGCAGGTCGCCATCATCTACGCCGGAACCAAGGGGTACCTGGACGACATTCCGGTGGAGCAGTGCCGCAAGTTCGAAGACGAACTCTACCGCTATGTCGATAATGCCTGCCCCGCCCTGTGGGAGGAGATCCGCGCCAAGAAGGTGCTCGACAAGGAGTTGGAGCCCAGGATTGCGGCCACCGTCAAGGAGTTCAAAGCCCGTTTCGTGGCGGAGCAGCGGTAAACTCATATGCCCAGCCTGATCGACATGCGGCGGCGGATCCGCTCGGTCAAGAACACCCAGCAGATCACCAAGGCCATGAAGATGGTCTCGGCGGCCAAACTGCGGCGCGCGCAGAGCCGCGTGGTGGCCTCGCGGCCTTACGGCGCGCTGCTGAAAAAGGTGCTGGCCAACGTGGCCGCGGCCGCGCCCGGCAACGGCGATGACGACGGGGCCAATCCGCTGCTGGCCCGGCGCGCCGAAGCGCGCATCCTGCTGGTGGTCATCACCAGCGACAAGGGCCTGGCCGGAGCCTTCAACGCCAACCTCATCAAGGGCGCGCAGCACTTCATGAAGGAGCGCTCGGACGCCGCCGTGCAGCTCGAACCGATCGGCCGCAAGGGCCGCGACTTTTTCCGCAAACGGCACGCCGCCATCCTGGGCGAGCACGTGGGTCTGGCGGCCAAGGGGGCCTACGCCGATACCGCCGCCATCGCCCGCCAGGCCGCGGATCTGTATCGCAACCGGGAAATCGACGCCGTCTACCTGCTCTACAACGAGTTCAAGAGCGTGTCTTCCCAGAAGCTGACGGTGGAGCGCGTGCTCCCGGTCGAAATGCCCGCCCGGCAGGCCGCTCCCGTGGACTACATCTTCGATACTCCGCCCGCGGAAATGCTGGCGGACCTGCTTCCCCGCTACGTGGAAGTCGAGTTCTACCGCGCGCTGCTGGAATCCACGGCTTCCGAACATGCCGCGCGCATGCTGGCGATGGAAGCCGCTACCTCCAACGCCGGCGAAATGATCGAGAAGCTCACGTTGTTCATGAACCGCGTGCGCCAGGCCAGCATTACCAAGGAAATCATCGAGGTCGTGAGCGGCGCGGCCAGCGCGGAGTGAGAAACTTGAGAAGCCTTGCGAAACACGGCCTTGTGGGGCAGGTTTTCAACCTGCGGCCGATTGTCAATCGGCCCGGCGAGCGAAGCTCGCCTGCGCGGGCGATCCACCGCCCCGCGGAAGGCGGGTTAACAACCTGCCCCACAAAGCTGGGAGTCAGGATAGATAAGGACTGATATGGCAACTACCAACGCAATGGTTACCGGGAAGGTGGTCCAGGTTGCTGGGCCGGCCGTGGACTGCGAGTTTCCCGAAGGGCGGATTCCCCTCATCTACACGGCCATCCGCATAACCAGCGAGGGGTTCGACGCCCCCGACCCCATCGATATCATCTGCGAGGTGGAGCAGCACATCGGCGAAGGCCGCGTGCGCACCATCGCCCTCCAGCCCACCGAGGGCTTGGTGCGTGGCATGAAGGCCATCAGCCTGGGACGTCCCGTGGAAGTGCCCGTCGGGCCGGAAACCCTGGGCCGCGTGCTCAACGTCATCGGCCAGCCGGTGGACGAAATGGGCCCCGTGAACGCCAAGCTGCGCTATCCCATTCACCGTCCGTCGCCCTCGTTCGAGGACCAGTCCACGCGCCTCGAGATGTTCGAGACCGGCATCAAGGTCATCGACCTGCTCGAGCCCTATCTGCGCGGCGGCAAGATCGGATTGTTCGGCGGCGCCGGCGTGGGCAAGACCGTCATCATCATGGAGCTGATCAACAACATCGCCCAGAAGCACGGCGGCGTTTCGGTCTTCTCCGGCGTGGGCGAACGCACCCGCGAAGGCAACGACCTGTGGCTCGAAATGCAGGAGTCCGGCGTCATCGATCCCCACGACTACCGCAAGAGCAAGTGCGCCCTGATCTACGGCCAGATGACCGAGCCCCCCGGAGCGCGCCTGCGCGTCGGCCTCACCGGCCTGACCGTCGCCGAGTACTTCCGCGACGAAGAGCACCAGGACGTGCTGCTGTTCATCGACAACATTTTCCGTTTCACGCAGGCCGGATCGGAAGTGTCCGCGCTGCTGGGCCGCATGCCTTCCGCCGTGGGATACCAGCCCAACCTGGCCACCGAAATGGGCGAGTTGCAGGAGCGCATCACCTCCACCAAGAACGGCTCCATCACCTCCGTGCAGGCCATCTACGTGCCGGCCGACGACTACACCGATCCCGCGCCGGCCACCGCCTTCGCGCACCTGGACGCCACCACCAACCTCTCGCGCGATATCGCCTCCCTCGGCATCTACCCCGCGGTGGACCCGCTGGCCTCCACCTCGCGCATCCTGGACCCCATCATCCTGGGCCACGAGCACTACGACACCGCCCAGCAGGTCAAGGGGATCTTGCAGCGCTATAAGGATTTGCAGGACATCATCGCCATTCTGGGTATCGACGAACTCTCCGACGAGGACAAGCTCATCGTGGCGCGGGCGCGCAAGATCCAGCGATTCCTCTCGCAGCCCTTCCACGTGGCCGAGCAGTTCACCGGCTTCCCCGGCAAATACGTGAAGCTGGCCGACACTATCCGCGGCTTCCGCGAGATCGCCGAAGGCCAGCACGACGAAATCCCCGAGCAGGCATTCTACATGCTGGGAACCATCGAGGAAGTGCTGGAGAAGGCCAAGGCCCTGCAGGGCTGAAGCCAGCGAAGGTAAGTTATGGCCGAAACCCTCGAGCTCGAAATTGCCACGCCCGCCCGCCAGGTGGTGCGCGAAACGGTTACCGATGTGCAAATCCCCGGCAAGGACGGCTACCTGGGCATTCTGCCCGGCCACGCCGCCCTGCTGGGACTGCTGGGCGCCGGGACGCTGGCCTACACCGCCGGAGGCGCCAAGCGGTACCTGGCGGTTCAGGGCGGGTTCCTCGAGGTGAGCGAGGACCATGTGCGCGTGCTGGCGGACATTGCCGAGCCAGCCGAAGAGATCGACGTGGCCGCCGCCCAGGCCGGCCTCACCCGCGCCCAGGCCGAAGAGACCGGAGCCGATCCCGAGACCGCGCTCCAAGCCGTGGCTCTGGCCCAGGCCCGCCTCGAGACCGCCAGGCGCGCGGGGTAGTTTATGCACACTCGCATCGCCGCCGCCATGGTCTTCTGCCTCCCGCTCCTTTTAGAGGGGCAGGACGCCGCCAAACAGCCGCCCAAAACATGGATCGACCCGGACACCGGACACCGCGTGGTCAGGCTCACGGATGAACCCGGCAGCGCCAGCCTGTACTTCAACCAGAACGGGTACACGGCGGACGGCAAGAAGCTGGTCTACACCACGCCGGCCGGTATCTCCGTGCTCGATCTGGAGACGCATGTCACCAAGCTGCTGGCCTCCGGCAGGGTGCGCCCCATCGTCGCCGGGTTCCAGACGCAGAGCGTTTACTACATCAAGGACAACGCGGCGGTCTGGGCCGCCGACGCGGATACCGGCGTCGCGCGCGAGGTGGCCGCCTTGCCCAAGCTCGGCACCACCGCGTCCATCGCCACCGTCAATGCCGACGAAACCCTGCTGGCCGGCGCTTACACCAACCTCAAGGGCCCGGACTACAATCCCAACCGCCCGCAAACGCCCCAGCAACTCGACCAGCCCGTCAACAAGTCGCAGATGATGGAGGACCGCCTGGCCGCGCACTACCCCATGGGGCTCTTCGTCATCGACATCAAGACGGGCCAGTCGCGCGTCATTCACACCGGCACCGACTGGCTGGGCCACATCCAGTTCTCGCCCACCGACCCCACCCTGCTGATGTTCTGCCACGAGGGCCCCTGGCACAAGGTGGACCGCATCTGGACCATCCGCACCGACGGCGCCCACCTTACCCGGATCCACACCCGCACCATGACCATGGAGATCTTCGGCCACGAGTTCTGGGGCGCCGACGGCAAAACCATCTGGTACGACCTGCAAACGCCGCGCGGCGAGGTCTTCTGGCTGGCGGGCTACAACGTGGAAACAGGGGCGCGCACCTGGTACCACCTGAACCGCGACGAGTGGTCCATCCATTTCAACGTGACGCGCGACGGCACGCTGTTCTGCGGCGATGGCGGCGATACCGGCCAGGTGGCCCGCGCCGGCAACGGCCGCTGGATCTACCTGTTCCGCCCCGAGCGGTTCCCCAACCGCGACGGCATCCGCCTGCCCGGATTCGTGGATGCGGGCGTGTTCCACTCCGAGCGCCTGGTGAACATGTCCAAGCACGACTACCGCCTGGAGCCCAACGTCAGCTTCACGCCCGACCGGAAGTGGGTAGTGTTCCGTTCCAACATGTTCGGCCCGGCCTACGTCTTCGCCGTCGAAGTGGCCAAGGCCAACTGAGCGCTGTGGGGCAGGTTTTCAACCTGCGGCGGGTTTGCAACCCGCCCTCTGGCATTGGTACAAATCCAACCCACGGGCCGCTGATCGCCACCGATATCCGGCTGCCCAGGGCACCCAAGGAGCCGCAACCAAACCGGGCGGGGTGTTCGAAGCCGTGGTCACGCGCGCGGGCGAGCTGCGCTCGCCTGGCCGATTGCGAGTGCCCTCTGGGCGCGACCGCAGGTTGACAACCTGTCGCCATGGGCCTGCGGCCCACGGAAGGCAATGAAAGCGCGCTTCGGATGCGGGCTCCTGTTTTCGGCCACCTGGCCCGGGCTTTCGACGGTGTCCGACCCGGAACCGCGAGCGTGAGCGAGCGGCCCGAGGTTTTCAACGGCGCCCCACGAAGGCCCGTGGTTCCGCGCGTGCAAACCGGCGCTCAAGGTCCTACCATGGAGGATCGGCATTCCCCAATCAGGAGCGAAACGACGATGAATGAAAGCACCCTCCGGCGTCTGTCCGCCGCGGCCCTGTGCGCCCTGGCCGTCCTGGCCGTTTTTCCGCGAAGCGTGGCCGCCGCCACCGCCGTCCCGGTCACAAGCCAGCGCCACCAGAGTTTCAACGACGGCTGGCGCTTTTTCAAGGGCGAAGCCGTAGGCGCGGAACAACCCGGTTTCCAGGATTCCGCCTGGACCGAGATCCGCCTGCCCCACGATTGGGCCATCGCCGGGCCTTTCGATTCCAAGCTGAATCCCAGTACCGGCGCGCTGCCCATCTTCGGAACGGGCTGGTACCGCAAGGCCTTCACCCTCCCCGAGACCGCCAAGGGCCAATCGATCGGCATACTGTTCGACGGCGCCATGAGCAACGCGCGCGTCTGGCTGAACGGCCACGACCTGGGCAACCGGCCCTACGGGTACAGCAGTTTCTTCTTCGACCTCACGCCCTACCTCAACTACGGCGCCGGCGTGAACGTGCTGGCGGTGCGCCTCACTCCCGAAGACCATTCGTCGCGCTGGTATCCCGGTGCGGGGATCTACCGCAACGTGTGGCTCGACATCGCCGCGCCCGTCCACGTCGCCACCTGGGGAACCTACGTCACCACCCCCGAGGTTTCGGCGGACAAAGCTTCGGTTTCGGTGAAAACCGAGCTGCGCAACGACGGAAAAGACGCGGCCACCGTCACGCTCTCCACCACCATCCTGGACGCCGGCGGCGCAACCGTGGCGCAAACCGCCGGCGACGCCGCCATCCCGGCGGGCGGCAGCCAGACCGTCGCCGCCAGCCTGAGCGTGCCGAACCCGCGGCGCTGGGACATCGACCATCCCTACATGTACAGCGTGGTGAGCGAGATCAAACAGGGCGCGCGCGTGCTGGACCGCTACGTCACGCCTATCGGCATCCGCTCCATCGCCTTCGACAAGCAGAAGGGCTTCCTGCTGAACGGCCGCGCGGTGAAACTCCAGGGCGTCTGCGACCACCATGACCTGGGCGCGCTGGGCGCGGCCGTGAACCGCCGCGCCATCGAGCGCCAGTTGCAGATTCTGAAAGCCGCCGGCGTCAACGCCATGCGCACCAGCCACAATCCGCCGGCTCCCGAGCTGTTGGAATTCTGCGACCGCTTGGGCATCGTGGTGATGGACGAGAGCTTCGACATGTGGCGGAAGCCCAAGGTCCCCAACGGCTACAGCAAGTATTTCGACGAGTGGAGCGAGCGCGACGCGCGCGACATGGTGCGCCGCGACCGCAACCATCCCAGCGTGATCCTGTGGAGCATCGGCAACGAGATCCCCGAACAGGACAGCCCCGACGGGTGGAAAGAGGCCCAGCGTCTCAGCAGCTTCTTCCACCAGGAGGATCCCACGCGGCCCACCACCTCGGCGTTCAACAGCCCCGAGGCCGCCATCCGCAACCACATGGCCGAATACGTGGACATCCCCGGCTTCAACTACCAGCCGTGGCTGTACGAGGAAACCCTGAAAGACCACCCCGGCTGGATCGTCTTCGGCTCCGAGACCGCTTCGTGCGTGAGCTCACGCGGCGTCTATCAGCTTCCCATCGAGAAGTACCAGAAGCACGCCTCGCTCGAGCTCACCAGCTTCGACGTCATCGCCCCGCCATGGGCGTATTGTCCGGACGCGGAGTTCCTCTACCAGGAGAGAATGCCGCAAGTGCTGGGCGAGTTCGTCTGGACGGGTTTCGACTACCTCGGCGAGCCCACGCCTTTCTTCGACGGCCGCAACGCGGAGGCCACCGATTGGCCGGCGCGCAGCTCCTACTTCGGCTTCGTGGACCTGGCCGGCTTCCCCAAGGACCGCTACTACCTCTACCAGGCCGAGTGGACCAGGACGCCCATGGTACACCTGCTGCCTCACTGGAACTGGGCGGGCCACGAGGGCCAGCCGATTCCCGTGATGGTCTACACCAACGCCGGCGAGGTGGAGCTGTTCCTCAACGGCCAGTCGCTGGGCCGCAAGAAGCGCTTCTCCGAGCCGGTGGCGCTGCCGGTGGGCCGCAACGTGATCAATGGCGTGGGGCGCACCGACCCGGATCTCATCCAGGGCGGCAAGCTCCTCAGCAAGTGGCGTCTCGAGTGGCAGGTGCCCTACGCGCCGGGCTCGCTCAGGGCCGTGGCTTACCAGGGCGGTAAGCCGGTGGCCACCGGCGAGGTGAAAACGGCCGGCGCTCCCGCCAAGATCGAGCTGGTTCCGGACCGCTCCATCATCGCCTCCGACGGCGACGACCTCTCGTTCGTGACCGTCCGCATCGAGGACAAGAATGGCAACCTCTGCCCCATGGCCGATTCCCCGGTGCGCTTCAGCGTCACGGGAGCGGGAAAGATCGAAGCCGTCGATAATGGCAACGCCGCCACCGTGGAGCCTTTCCAAGCCAGCCATCGCAAGGCTTTCAACGGGCTGGCCCTGCTGATTGTCCGGTCGAAACCCGGGGCCGCGGGCGCCATCCACGTGACGGCCACCTCCGATGGCCTGATGCAGGCAGTTGCCGAGCTGACGGCGCGGAAGTGAGGGCCTGTCGCGAAACGCCGATGAACGCGGAGAAGCACCGGCCTCTCCGCGTTCATCGGCTCAATTCTTTCGCCAGGCCACCGGACCACCCGGCCGCAGACCTAGAAATCGATCTGGGTGGTGGACCCGCCCAACTGAATGTCCTTGAGCGTGTCGACGTTGCCGTTGCTGGTCGTTTCGAACCTGGTGTACTCGAACTTCGTGGCGGCGTTCTCCACCTTCACGGGGACGGTGTACTTCTTGGCCGAATTGACATCGGTGAAGATAGCCTTGTCGCCGGCCACCTTTACGTCGTAGGAACCGGCCTTCAGTTGCACGGCGCCCACCTGGGTGGCGTGCGCGAGATCCACGTTGTACGACTTCGCGTAAGCGATTGACATCGAGGCAAGAGCCAGAATCCCAACCAAAAACACAGACTTTTTCATAGACAGAGTCCTCTCTTGTAACGTTTCGATCCGAAAGAGCCAAGCCCGAACGCCCAGCGGCTTCTCCGGTCCGCCGGGCGGATTCGTATTCAAATTGGCTTGCACTGAGATAGGCGCATCCGCCCGCCCGCCGGTTACAGGCTCTCTGGAAGACCGTGCGGGAATGGCGTGCGGCGTTCCGGTTTCAGCTTCGCATGCGTAGCAGGAAGTACAAACCCACCAGCGCGAAGATGGCGTCGGGCGCCCAGGCGGCCACCGCCGGCTCCAGCAGCCCCGCATTCCCGATGCTGGCCAACAACGGCTCGGTCCCCCGGTAGGCGATGGCGATCACCAGGCTCACGCCGATTCCCGTCATGGCCCCCCGGCTCCCCACCATGAACCCGAACGGCACCGCGATCATCGCCAGCACCAGGGCCGCCAGCGGCATGGCAAACTTCCGGAAATACTGCACCTGGAACCGGGTGGCGTTGTAGCCGCGCTGTTTCAGGTTGCGGATGTACGCGGCCAGTTCCAGGAAATTCATCTGCTTGTCCCGCACCGCCGTTTCGGTGAGGAAGTAATTCGGCCCTTCGGTCAGTTCCGGGAAGGTCTGGGTCCTGCCCTGGAAGGGGGTGTTCTTGTCGCAGCCCAGGCCCTTGTAGACGCAACTCCACCCGTCCTCGAAGATCCACGATCCTCCGTTCAGGGTCGGGCTCCAGATGGCGCGGTTGGCGGAGATCTGGCGCGTCAGCGCAAACGTGCCGGGGTCCAGCTCGAAAACGCTCACGCCGTTCATCTGCATGGCGGAGGTGTCGAAGAAATTGTAATAGTAGATTCGCGCGGGCTGGCCCGGCTCGCTCCGCCCCATCATCCACGTGTGGTCCGTCTGCTGATACGTCTTCTTGGCATGGCCCAGGATTTCGTCGCGCAGTTTCTCCTGCTGTTGGTTGGCTCGCGGCAGGAACGAGTAGTCGAATGCAAACAGCGCGCCGGCGCACAGCGCGCTGCCCAGCACCACCGGCAGCGCCAGGCGGTACAGGCTCACGCCGCAAGCCTTGAACGCGGTGATCTCGTTGTTCTTGCTGAGCACCCCGAAATTGGCCAGCACCGCCACCAGCGCGCTCAGCGGCAGCGTGTCGTAGATCAGTTGCGGCGTCAGGAACAGCAGGTACTTCAGCAGGGTGCTGAACGTGCTGTTCTTGAAGGCGTTGGCCATCAGCTCGAAAAAGTTGTACATCAGGATCAGCGACACCAGGCCGGCCGCCACCAGCGCCAGGTAGAACAGGAAGTTGGTCAGCATGTAGGTGTCCAGGATCTGCGGCAGCAGCGGCACCCTCCACGGGGTCCGCCGCGCGCCCTCGCCCGAGGCGTCGTCCTGGCTCCGGAACCTCGCCGCCACCACGCCGAACCATCGCTTGACGCCGTCCAGCACGTCGCTGTCGCCCGGCCGCTCCATGCGCGCCATGAACACCACGCCCATCGCGCCCAACACCACGTTCGGCAGCCACGCCGCCACCGGAATGGGCAGCAACTCGGTCCGCGCCATCTTGGTGAGCCAGATCCACGCCCCGTAATAGCAGAAAAAGGCCAGGAAGATGGCATTCACGTAGCCCGCCGATTTTCCGCCCTTGCGCGTTCCGATCCCCAGCGGTATACCCACGATCGCCAGCACCAGGCAGGCCACCGGAAAGGCGAAGCGGCGGTTCAACTCGATCCCCATCTCTACCCATTCCGGCCCGCGGTACCGCAGCAGCTCCCGCGTGTTCATCGAGTACGACGTGAACGATTCCAGACTGGGCGGCTTGGCGTCCAGCACCTGCTGGCTGGCCTTGCTCTCGCTGTCGTTGGACACCGCGTCCTTCCCCATCTCGTGCGTGGCCACGCCGCTGAGGGTGAGCTGAATGCGGTTCTCCTTCGGCTCCGAGACGGCGATGGCTTCCTTGGCCACCGTGATCATGGGCCCGTCGGCCTTGGCCTTCATCCCGCTGGACCGCTGCTCGGGCGGCGTCACGTCGGCCAGGAACACCGGCGACCAGCGCGCCTGCCCGGCGTCTCCCGCACCCACTTCTCCCACGTACAGAATGTGGTTCGGGAAATTCTCGTCGAATACCCGCGGCTCGATGTCGGCCGATATCTTGGTGGCCTCGATGTCCCGCATGATCCGCGTTCTCTCGCGCATCGCCAGCGGCGCCAGCCGCAACGACGAGAACCCCGCCACGCCCAGCCCCAGCCCCGCGAACAGCAGCACCGGCAGAATCACCTTGCGGCTGGGAACCCCCGCCGCGCGCATGGCGAGGATCTCGCCATCGCTCGCCAGCCGCCCCAGCCCGATCAGGATCCCCACCAGCACGCCGAACGGAATGGTGAGCGGCAACACCGGCGGCAGCGCCCACAGGAACAACGCCAGCACCGTCCGCGGCCCGGCGTTGCTTCCCACCAGGACCTTGAACAGTTCGTCGAGCCTCTGCAGGAACACCACGAACGTGGCCAGTACCGTTCCCAGAACGGCGCTCGAAACCACTTCCCGGAATATGTAACGGCCGAGCAGGCGCAAATCAAGCCTCGGTTAGTGCGAAATCTCCGGCGCCGGCACCAAGGGCAGCTTGGGCCGTTCGTCGTTTACCGTGCGCAGTTCCAAATCGTCGATCAGGACCGAAGGCGCCACCACACAGGCCTCGGTGGCAAAAGACGCGTACCCCACCAGGGCGAACGGAGCCGTGCTATCCATGAAATCGAACGGCGCGCCATCGTCCCCCGCCGCCAGAATGTCCCGCAGCGAGCGCGCGCCGAGCCCGTGAAACTGCATCCCCCGCACCAGTTCCTCGTGGCCATCCGCGAACACCTTGAAAACCAGCAGCGGCAGGCTGACCGGATGCGCGCTCCCCTGCTGCGCCTCCATCACCCGCGAGGCTTCCTCCGTGGTCGCCGTCGACGGGAAGTCCAGCTTGCGCACCAGGATCCCGTATGGCTTGTTGCGCGCCGCGATCGACTCGATCAGCTTGCCCTTCAAATCCGCCGCGGGCACCGTCTGCGACGAGGTCACGATCAGGTTGCCGAATCCCGCCACGCTGGCCCCGCCCCTGCCCGGCATCCGCGCCCGCCCGTTCGAGCCCTCGAACCCGTGCACCGGCTGCCGCGTCAGTAGAAAGCTCTTGAGTACGCCCTTCTCCACCACCTGCAGCGGCTTGGCCGGCACGCCTTCGCGGTCCACGTCGTAACTGCCGAACAGCGGCCGCCCCTTCCATTCCTTCCGCGCCGGGTCGTCCACCACGTCGAAGGTGTCCGGCAGCACCCGCGCTCCCAGCCGCCCTTCGAGCTCGCCCGCCGGCGCCCCATTGCCGCGCCCGCCCTCGATGCGCCGCGTCACCGTCAGGTTCTCCCCCAGCAACTGGGCGAACAACTGGGCTCCCGCCGCGCCCTCGAACAGAACCGGGCCGTTGTAGTCCTCGCCCTTGGGAGCGTGCGCCAGCGCCACCACGTTGCGGGCCACCGCCGCGACACTCCGGCTCAACTCGCCTTCCTCCGGCAGACCCTCCACATCCGCGGCGTGAAAGAAGGCGAAGTCCCGCACCGTGGCTCCGTCGGCGGCCTGGGCCGCCGCCCGCACGCGCAAGACCGTCACGCTCTCGGGGACCTTCACCTCGGTGGCTTCGGAGTTCTCCAGGTAGTAGCCGCCTTCGCTGGCTTCCAGATCGACGCTCGAGATCCTCACCTCCGGAAACTGCGCGAAGACCGCCGAAAGGGCGCGCACCCGGTTCGCCCACGCATTCTCGTCCACCACCAGGGGCGGGAACGCGCGGACATAGCGAAGCGGTTCGGCATGCGCGAAATCGTCGAGCTCCTCGTTTTGCGTGACGTTGCGCAACGCCGCGCGCTTGCGCGACAGCCCTTCCACGGCGGCCTTGTAGGCCGAGTCGGTCTCCAGCCACAGGTAGCGGCGCAGCACCGGGTAGGAATCCTCCATCGGAAACCGCCCCAGGTCGTAGCGGGAACCGCCGCCGCCCCCGCCGAAATTCGAGTTGTCGAACTTGTAGTCGCCCACCCGCACCTGCACCTCGGGCGAGCGGAACCGGTCCCGGCGCAGCGACAGCAGTCCGCCCAGGCTCGCCGACACCGCGAAGGTCTCCTGCTCGTCGACCCCGTACTGGATGAAGTACGGCGGCTCCAGGTTGCGGATCGAGAGCTTGCGGCTCCGTTCGATTTCGTCGCGCATGGCGCGGAACAGCGGGTCGGGCTGGTGCTCCGCGTTCTGCGCCCAGGCCGCTGCCGCGATCGCGAAAAGTCCCATGGCCGCGCCCGCAACTGCCATCGGCGCCCGCTTCAACGCCGCCCTCGACGCCCGCCCCAACGCGGGGCTCACAGCCGCCCTCACCGCCGGGCTCGGCGCCCCCCGCACCACCCGCCTCACCGCCGGCCTCCCTGGTTCTCTATCGGCGCCGGCGCGGGAAGCAACGGCGGCCGGTCGTTCGACTTGGCCTTTTTCTCGATCTCGATCTCCGACACCAGGATCGGCGGCGAGACCGCCGAAACCGGCACGCTTCCCGACTCCGCCCCGCAATACCCGTTGAACGCTTCCGCCCGGTCGCCGGTCGCCAGGATCTTGCCGAAACTCGCCAGCGGCGTGCCCACGATGTCCGCGCCCCGCACCAGTTCGTCCGGCCGTCCGTCGGCGTACACCCGGTAGACGATCACCGGAATCACCTTGAATGCCTGCACCCCGGAGCGCTGCGTGGTCGTAAACCCGCCGGTGATATCGCGGAAGTACAGGCCGTACGGCTTGTACTGGCGCTTCATTTCCTCGAGCAGCAGTTCGCGCAGCCGGGCCTCCGGCACGGCGCGGCTGGACTGCACGATCAGATTGGATTGCCGCGAAACCACCTCGTACCCCGGTTGCCGGCGCCCGTGCCCGTTGGAATGGTCGAATCCCTTGATGGGCGACCGCGACATCAGGAACGTTTTCAGCACGCCGTTTTCGACCGCCGTCACGGGGCGCGCCTTCACGCCCTCGTCGTCGTAGTCGTACCAGCCGTTCAAATCCACCCCGCCGGCCTTGCGCAGCGTCGGGTCGAACACCACCGAAAGAAAATCGGGAAGCACCTTCGTTCCCACGCTCTTGGTGAAGGTCTGCCCTTCGCTTTCGTCCTTCTGCCGGTGGCCCTCGATGCGGTGGCCGAAGATCTCGTGGAAGAACACCCCCGCCGCCCGGCCCGAGAAAATCGCCGGGCCGACGAAGGGCTCCGCCTCGGGCGCGGCCAACAGCCTGGCGAGATCGCCCCCCACCCGGTCGATGGCCGCCATCAGCGTCTTCTCGTCCGGCAATCCCGCCGCATCCACCGCCTGGAACGTCTCGAACGTGCTGAGATCCGCGCCGTCGCCGGCCTTGGCCGACGCGCCGATCACCACGCTGGCAAACCCGCGGCCATGCCGGATGCGCGACCCCTCGGTGCTGACGAAATAGCGCGTATCCGTCTGCGCGGTCACCGTAACGCGCGACGTCAGCACTCCCGGATAGTCCTGGAACCGCGCCGAAAGCCTGCGGATCCGTTCGCGCCACGCCGCCTCGTCGAACTTCAGTGTCACCGGCTTCTCTTCCATCACCGACGGCGGTTCCGCGGAAAAATCGTCCGAGTCGTCGGCATCGGCCACCGTCACCTGGGAGTTCGTCTGGATGCGGATGAAGCGCTCGGCCGCCGCCCGGTAGGTCCGGTCAGTCTCCAGCCACAGCCGGCGTTTGATGGAGTCGGCGGCGTCCTCGAACGTCAGGATCGCCCCGGATGTGAACTGGCCCCGGCCGGCGCCGCCCTGGCCGCGCACCCGATGATAGTTGTCCATCTTGGGCGAGCCCACCCGCACCGAAACATCCAGCACGCGGCTCTTCCCTTGCGACAGCGGTTCCACCGTGCCCAGCGTCCCCATAAGGGAGCGGTACTCGCCTTCGGTCACCTCGTAGCTCATGAAATATGGCGGAGTGTCCGCTTTCTCCTTCAAAACGCTGAAGTTGCGGTTCAGCTCCTGGGTCATGGAGTCCAGCAGGACGGAAGGCTGGGCGGCGGCGGAAAACGCCCCAACAATGATCGGCGCCAGGCGAAGGGCGGTATGGGAGGCCAAGCCCCAGGATAACATCCCCTCCGGGACGCGGTTCCGCCCGTCGCCTGGGCGTGAACGATATGGAAGTGAAGCGAAACCACACGGAACCGCGGTTGCCGGGTCCTGGTTGCTTCTGCGTCGCGCACCCGTCGCCGAGGCGCGAGTCGGCCTGGGGCGCGAACTCCGCAGCGGTCCTCCGATTCCGCCGTGTCGCGCCCCAGGCTTGCCGGAACGGCGGCGGGTGCCTGGCCGTAAGCCCCCTGCCGCCGCAACACCGTCGAGCGTACACCCCTCACTTGATAGCTATGGTGAGAGCGGCCGTCGGAGCGCCTCCCAGATACGCTTGAGCCACCATGCCGTTAACGGACAATTGCAACGGCACGTCGGAGCCGACCGGAGCGTCGATGGGCACCTGGAGGTTGATCTGCATCAGCCCCGTGAAGCCGGGGGTCATCCCCGCAAAGGCGACCGGGACAACCCGGCCGCCGATCTGCGCTTGCGGGCTGCGGACCATGTTGTACGGGGACGCCGTGGCAGGTTTGCCGGTCGCCACGGGGGGATCCACCAGCCCTGGCCCCGTGCCGAAAAGGATCACGTAATCGCCCCGGCTGGCGGGATTGCCGGCATCGACGATGGCGCCGGTAACCGCGTTCAGGACCAGGGTGCGGCCGTTGTACTGGAACATGCCGGGGCTGGCGGCGGCCACCGGAACGCCGATTGCCGCGCTGGGGGCGCCGTTATAGGTCACCACGATGCTGGTAGCCGTCTTGCCGGCCACCTCGTAGGGAACCTGCACGTTGATCTGATCGTTGCGCACGAAGAACAGCGGCGCCGCCTGGCCGTCGAAGGACACGCTGACGTTGCCCAGCGCGGTTGGCAGGGCTCCCGTGGCGGGGTCGTATCCGGTGTTGGGAACGCCAACTGAAGGGCCCAGGTTGCTTCCGAAAATGGAGACGATTTCGCCCGGAGCCACCGCGCCGCTGAGGTAGCTGCCCACATTTGCCACGCCGGCAGCGGTGAAGGAGGGTGCCGGGGCGCCGAAGCTGATCTTGGCAACGAAGGCATCATCCGGGCCGCCGATGGCTGACTTCAGGCCCTGTGCCACCGGGAAGCTCTTCGAGGTTGTGTGGCCTGCGAGGTATACACCGCCGCTCCCGTCCAGCGCGATTGCATTGGCCTGCTGGTCCCCTCCGCTGCCTCCCAGGAAAGAGGCGTAGGTCAGGCCACCGGTGTTGTCTAGCACGGCGACAAAGGCGTCGTTGTTGGTGCCCCGCATGGTGTCCTGCAAGCTCGGCTTGGTGATCGGAAAACTCGAACTCGCCATCCCGGCCAGGTACGCGCTCCCGGCGGCGTCCAGGGCGATGCCATAGGCGCCCGCGGATCCCGCGAAGCAGGTCGTCGAGGCGACCGTCCCGGTGGGCGCCAACTTCGTCATGAAAGCGTCTGAGGACCCACAGGTCCCGCCTGTGCCCGCTCTGGTCCCCTGAAAACCGGCCCAGGTCAGGCCTCCCGCGATGTATGCGTTACCCGCGGCATCGACGGCGATGGCGTTGGCCACCGCCGAGCCGCCGACCCCGGACGCGGTGCTCCCGGAGAGCGTTGTAGAGTAAACGAACTGGCTGCCCGTGGGATTCACTTTCGTCACGAAGACCGAGCGTCTCCTGGTTCCAGTGATCGTGCCCCCCGTGTCGGTGTAGCCGGCCACGTAAGCGTTGCCGGCGGCGTCCACGGCGATTCCGTTTCCACCATCGGAATTGGCGCCGCCGAAGTAGGTGGAGTAAATCAGGTTCTTGCCCGACGGACTGAGCTTGGAAACGAAGCCGTCCTGACATTCGCAGAACCATGTCACGGAGGGTAGACTCGGGTCCGAGCACAGGCAGACCTCGCTAGTGGAGGACGCCCCAGCCAACGAGCCCTGGATCGGGTTGACGACTGGGAAGTCCTTCGACTCGGTGCTCCCTGTCACGTAGGCGTTGCCGGCCGCGTCCACGGCGATGCCCTCCCCAAAATCGGAATTGTCTCCACCGAGGAAGGTTGAGTAGACCAGAGCGGAGCCGCTTGGGCTGAGCTTCGCAACAAAAACATTGATTGCGGATGCACCCCCGCCCTTAGTACTCTGATAAGCGTTCACAACGGGGAAATCCGCCGATGGCGTTCTGCCCGTGACATACGCGCTCCCGGAACTGTCCACGGCGATGGCATTGGCGACGTCGTCGCCGGTCCCTCCCAGGTACGTGCAGTAGAGCAGCGTCGAGCCGGACGGGTCGAGCTTGGCGACAAAGGCGTCCCTCTTGTTGTCGCTCAAACTGACACCACCCGCTTTGGGTTGAACCGCACTCACGGTCGGCAGATCCGCGGAGAACGTCCATCCGGCGATGTACACGTTTCGGGCCGCATCCACCGCGATGGCGTTGGCCCCGTCGGAGGAGCCTCCCCCGAAGTACGTGGAGTAAGTCAAGACCGGGTCGATCACCAGCGGCCGGGTGGCATCGTACCCGGCCACCTGGAAACCAACGCGACCGCGCCCCTTCATCACGTACGATCCTTCGACCGGCCGCCGCACGCCGCCCACCTCCTGGTAGACCACCGGCCGGTGCTGGCGGATCTCGCCGTCGGCTAAACGCAGCACCAAGTCGCCCCGTTCGTCGATTTCGACCGCGTCCGCCCCCTGGTACTCGAGTTGGATCGCGCGAGGATTGGCGCCGGCGGCAACCACCAGGTCGTATTCCAGGGTGCGCTGGTTGCCGTAGTACACGATATCCACACCGGGCCACACGCCGCGGTACCGCACCTTGGCGAACTGAGCGACGCCGGTGCGCCACTTCGATGGGTCGTTGCCGGAGAAGTAGTTGCTGCTCCCCGGCAGCGGATCGACGCCGCTCCCCGTGGCCGCTCGGTTGGCGCGGACCAGTTTCATGGCGAGGACCCGCTCTCCCTGCTTGCCGTGCAGCCGCAGACTCGCGCCTTCCGAGCCGAGGAACAAGGCATATTGGGGGCCGCGCGCCAGGAACCCGGCGCGATGGCCGGTCTGCCCGGTGTTGGATTCGAAAAACAGCGGCAGGCTATTGTAGGTGACAAGGCTCGGGCTGGCCGCCACAACCGCGGCATCCAAGAGCGAAATGGCGATCCATGCCCACCAACGCCGGCGCGATCTGAAAGACATCCTTCTGTTCTCCTCTCCTTAGCTTCGGTTCCCGATCATTCGGCGATGCCGCCGCGCTGTCAGGCCGGGGACGGTCTCCCCATGCGACCTCCGGCGTGGCACACCTCCGCCGGAGTTTCGCCGGCCTATATAACAGGAACAACGCCGGGATGCAGGATTCCACGTGGCGGGCGGAATTTCTTTCTGTAAGCGATGAAGACGGCCCGGGGGCGACAATGCGCGAATCGGGCCCGAGCGGCCCGGCAATGGCGCCAAACCACGCGGCCGGAGACATGGCATGGCGGAGAACGGCCTACCGCCCGCTCTGCTTGCTGGAGTCAGGCAGATAACCCACAAACTCCCAACCGGACAAGAGAGACCCGCGGCGAATCTCGCAGCGCTCACCCAGAGCCAGATGCCCACCCGGGAAACCCGCTTTGTACTCGTTTCCGTCGTCGCCCGCGACCGTCAGCGTGTAACCGGAGCCTTCCACAACCTCCACCGTCTTGATCTTGCCTTCCACCCGCGTCGTGGGGAGTGAGAACAATGCCACATACACAATGACACACGCCGCGACGCAGAACATAGCGAGCTGTCTCTTCGATAAACGTGTCACTCGATAAGTCTCCAAACGTTCCGTCTTGCCGCCGGGCGCCCGCAAGCCGCCCGAACGGCGGACGAGACTGCTAACTGGCCTGCCTCCCGGTTTCCAAACGGCTCCGGCCCGGTTCAGCCGATCGAGCCGGGCCCCTATCGCTGAACGGCGGGAGCGCCTGCCTGGTCCCGTATCTCCACCAACTGCGGCTCCAGTTGGTACGACTTCTGTTTTCCATCGTGCCACACCAGGCCGGTTGCTCCGTTTCGCGTTGCAAAGGACAGTTGGCAGCCGCGTTTGTTGCGCGCCAGCAGCCCCGGCGTGTACTTCTTGCCCTGCGCGTCGGTCAGCCAGGACCGCGTGTCGGCCCTCGACATGACGTTGTCCGGTTCCACCGCCACTAAGTCCGCCAGCTCGTCGTCCTGCGCCCGTCCTTTGCCTTCGAACCGGAGCACGACGAACGTTCTGCCCTTCCCGGCATCGAGGTCGCTCGCGACCATTCCGTGGAGGCTCATGGCTTCGATAGCGGCCTTGTTGCTGCGCTCGATCTTCACCAACTTCCCCAACGAAGTCTGGGGTGGTGCCGGCGGCGCCGGCGGCGGAGAAGGTCGAGACGGCGGAGGGGCGGGCTGCGCGGCCGCCGCGGGCCGGGGCGCACTTCCGGCCTGCGCCGCCGGCTTCTCCTTCTGGCACGAGGTGAGCGCCGCCAGCGCCACAACCATGCCAACACCCGCCCACCCCAACCGGCTTCCGCGGTTCAGTCTGATCGTGCGAAACGGCTTCATTCGGCAACCCCCAAACGTCTGTCGTGAACCTGGCTTGCCGGGCGCGTCCGGAAGCCAGGTTCCGGATTCCAGGCAACGCCGGCCGCCGCCCAGACATACCCGTCACCCTCCGCGCCTCGACCGCGGGCGACGGTCCGGCCTCCTGTTTTTCCGCGCGGCTTACAAAAAGTTCTTGTTGGCCAGCGCGAGAATCTTCTTCGCCAGACCGTCGGTGACTTGCGAAGAGTCGCCTCCGACCATGCTGAAATTCCCCGAGAAGGTGTTCTCGATATCGGATTCCAGCAAGACCTTGCCGCTGGCGGCGTCGATGAACTGGACGTGTACGATGATCTTCGACTTGCCGGCGCCGAATCCCACTGCATACCTCATGGCCCGGCTTCCTGCGCTATAGGAAACGATGGTTCCCGCGATCCTGGCGACTTTGGCGTCGGCGTCCGCCGGCTTTTCGCCGCTGCGCAGCACGCTCGTGTACTTCTTGGAACCGGTCAGCTTCTTCATCACGTCTTCGGTCAGCTTCACCCCGATCTCGGGCGGAGCCTTGGCATCGGCCTTCACCTCGAACTGATCGACTGTGACGATCGGATAGGCGGCGGCGCCCAGCGCAAGGGCGCCGAAGGTCATCATGGCGATACATCCTGCAAGGAATCGTTTGCTCACGTTGTTCTCCTATGGTTTGGTTTCATTCTCCGGCGCCGGGGCCGAACCGGTAGCGCCGGTGGCGGCCGGTTCCCGCGTGGTTGCCGCTTGCTCGACTTTCACTCCCGCCCGCTTCAGCCATTCCGCGCAGGCGCCTCCGAAGGGGCGGTCCATCTGAAGGACCATTCGTAGGTTCGCTCCCGAGGGAGCCGTGTAGTCTATCGTCACCGAATCGGCCTGTTTTTTTTGCGTGAGGACCGCGATCTCGCCGATTCCGCTCAGCATCCCCACGCCGATCGCGGCTCCCAGGCGGTCCCGGCTGCCCGAACCCACTATCGCCCTTTGGATACTGGTGAACGGCAGCCGCAGCCGCACTTTTGCGCCGCTGGTGAAAACCGCCTCCTTGTCCGATAGCGCCAGGTCGCACTTCCTGCCGCGCGGGAGTTCGGGCGCGCCAATTACGTGGAACACTCCCTTGATTTCAAGCCCGGCGGCGGCGGAGGCGGATTGGCCGCGCCCGGCCGGAGTCAACGCCGGAACCAGGATGCAGAGCATGCACCAACCTGACGTTTTCTTCATACCGGGCAATCGCTTTTCGGGTTAGGCTTTCGGGGATCCAAGCCCGGACCGGGAAGGTACTCGGGCCGGCGCCGGAGCGAATGCCACCGCCGCCACCACGCAGACGCACCTCCGCGCGTTCGTAGACACACTGGTCCTTTTGGCCCTCCCGAGCCGGTTTCAACCAGACCGCCGGCATGAACCGCTCACGCAAAAGTCTGGCTTAGATATGGGGAACAACGCCGGAGAGTGGAATTCCACGCGGCAGGTGACTTTTTTTTCGGGGAAGCGCCGGCGCGCTAATACGCGCCCACCAGCACGAAGGGCGCCCAGAAATACGGATTGCGCCAGGCCGCGGGCTCCGCGCGCAGCATCTCGAGCTTGGCCTGGCGCAGCGCCTCGGCCGGCCGCTCGCCCGCCTTCATCCGCCGGTAGAAGCTTTCCATCAGGCGGCCGGTGGCCAGGTCGTCCACCTCCCACAGGCTCACCGCTACGCGCGCCGCCCCGGCGTACAGAAACGCGCGCGTGAGTCCCACCACGCCTTCGCCCGTGACCAGTTTTCCGAGCCCGGTCTGGCACGCCGAAAGCGTCACCAGCTCGGCGTCCAGATCCAGGTTGAAGATCTCGTTCAACTGCAGGACGCCGTCTTCCTCGGGGCCGCCCGGGGCGAGCAGCAGCCCGGAGCGCGCCGGTATTTGCTCGTCCACCACGCCGTGGGTGGCGAAGTGCAGCCGCTTGTACGATGCCAGGTCCTCGCGCTTCAGCGCCGCCTCGCTGGCGTCGGCGCCCAGGCGCGTCCGCCGCAGCCCGGGCGGGAACAGCGCGCTAATCGCCTCCACTTCGGCGCGTGCGGCGGGCAGCGCGGTGAACTTGGCCCCGCGCACGGCGTACACTCCGCGCACGAGCTCGCCGATCTCCGCCGGCTTTCCCGCACGGCTCGCAGCCGGCTGGAGCGCGGGATCGCCGTAGGCCAGCAATTCGCGCCGCCCGGCGGCCGCTTTCGGCGTCCCCTGCGCCATCAGGCTGGCGTACACCGTGACACTCGGCGCGTAACCGATGGTGAAGTCCTCGACCAGGAATCGCGGCTGTCCCGCGCCGCCCGCCACCAGCGCCTCGAACGGAAGGTAGTGGAGGATGCCGTCGGGAACGATGGTGAGGCGCTGGCCGGGTTTCAGCCAGGGCGCGAGCGGCGCCACTAGCTGCGCGTACAGCCGGCGCGCGTGGCCCTCGAAGTCCGCCGCCGTTCTCCCCCGCGGCCTGCGCTCCAGGTCCTGGCGTAGCGCTTTCACTTCGCGCTCGATTTCCACCCGCGGCGCCAGCCGCACCATGCGGATGGCGGCGCCCGTAATCAGCCAGGCGTGCGACCGCTGCGCGCCCAAGGCGTATTCCACGATGGCGCCGCCGCGCGCCGCCACCGCCCGCGCCTCGAGCGCCGTCGCGGGATCGGGATAGCGAAGCTGCTGGTAGGCCGGATTGGTCTGGCGGATGCCGGCCACCCACTCGACCAGGTTGTTCTCGGCGGTCTCGATGGCCGTGGCATGTTCCGCCGAGGGCCGCTCGTCCATCGCGCGCGTGGCGGCCGCGATGGCGCCGAGCAACCAAGCCTGCCGCTGGATCTGCTCGGGGGTCAACCCCTTCGCGATTTTGGCCCGCGATTCCACCAGCAGATCGAGGAACGAGCGCGCCCGCGACCGCTCGGCGTATTCGAAGGCCTGGAGGCCGTACCCCGCCCCCGGCTCGCGCTGGTCGAGTCGCGAGAGAACGCCCACGATCTCCTCGTAGACCCTCCAGTTCTCCTGCAAGAACCCGGCGCGCAACTCGGGGGACGGGATCTGGGTGCGCATCGCCTCGATGGCCTCGATAGCGGCGCGCAGGTGCTCCAAAGCCGACGGGTAGTCGCCCCGCCGCTGCGCCGTTTCCGCCAGACCGCGCCGCGCGCCGGCCACTACCGCGGGGCGGCCGGTGGTCGCGCCGATAGCCAGCGAGCGGGCGAACGCCGCCTCGGCCCCGGCCGGATCGCCCGCCCGGAGCTGGCAGTCGCCCATCTCGCTTAGCAGTCCCGCTTCGAGAGTCCGGTTCTGGCCCGCCTGCGCCAGCGCTACTGCCGCCTTGGCGCTCTCGACGGCCTCGCGGTAACGGCCCAGCCGCTTGTAGGCGCCGCTCCGCACCGCCAGCGCCTCAGTCTCGGCTTCGGGATACCATACCCGCCCCGCAAACTGCCGGGTCTCGTCCAGATACCGCAGCGCTTCCCGCGGTTGGTCCATGGTGAGCGCCAGCCGGCCCAGGCTGATGAGGATCGACTCCTGCTCGGAGAGGTCCTGGTGCTCCCGCGCCTGGCGGAGAGACTCCAGATAGTTGTCGCGGGCGCTCGGGAAATCGCCCAGCGCGGCATAGGTCTCGGCGATGTTCCCCAGCCCCGCGCCGGCCTGCCAGTCATATCCATCCCCGCGGAAGATGCGCACCGACTCGGTCTCGAACTGAAGCCGCCGGAAATAGTCGCCCAGATCGCCATACACCGCTCCCAGGCCCCTCAAGTCATGGGCATCCTGGAAACGGTCGGCGGTAGTGGCGCCGTCCGAGCGGGCGCGTTCGAAACATTCCAGCGCCTCGGCAAAGCGGCCCTGCCGGCGGTAGACCCTGCCCAACTCATAGGTGGCCCGGCGTGCCTTGGCGGGATGCCCGGCTTCCGCATACAGCGCTGCCTCGCGGGTGAACGCCTCGATGGCCCGGTCCAGGTCACCGCCCAGGATGGCGGCGAGTCCGGCTTCTCTCAGAGCCAGTGCCTCCCAGATGTGGGAGTGCGCCTGGCGCGCCGCGCTCAGGCAGCGGTCCTCCGATTCCCGGGCATGCGCGGCGTCTCCCCGCTTGGCATAGGCGCCTCCCACCACGAGGCACCCAATCATCTGGCCTTCCGGGTCGCCCAGCCGCTGGTAGATCTCGACCGCCGCGCGGCTGTGCTCGAGCATGGCTTCCGTGGCGTAGACCGCCGCGGCCGCGTGTGCGCTGGCGGCTTCCACGTGCAGAGCGGCTTCCAGTTCCGGCTGGTTCGATGCGCGCACCCGTTCGAGCGCCGCCTCCAGCACCCGCAGCGCCTCGTCGATCCGCCGCTGGCCGATGTACAGCCGTCCCAGCAACAGCCCGGACTCGGGCCGGCTCTCGTCCCAGGAGAAAAACCGGCCAAGCTCCCGCTTCCCGGAACTTTGCTTGTGCGATTCCGCGAAGGCGCTCACGGCGCTCCCGTAGCAAGGCCAGGCTCCCGGCTGTTTTTGCAGGCAGCGCGCGTAGTGCTCGAAGGACGAGCCGGTGGGCTGGCTTTCATCCCGATCGGCCAGGATCCCTAGCCCATAGTCGGCCAGTCCGTTGGCCGGATCGCCGGCCGCCAGAGCTTGGAAGTATTCCTTACCGCGCTCGGCCTGCTGGCTATCCCAATAGGCGAGCGCCAGCGTTTCGTAGGCGCGATGGAAGTCCTTGTGGCGGGCGACGATTCCCTGCAGTAGCGCCATGCCCTCTTCGGGATGCTCCCCCACCAGGCTCCAGGCCTGAAAGTACTCCGCCCACAGCGGGTCGGTGGGCGGAACCAATCCGCCCGGCTGGCCGCAGAGCAGCGCCGCCAGGACCGCGAGCGCCAAGCCCAACCGCATCCTCACTCCGCGAGGGTGAACGGAAACTGGAACCGCTGGCGGTCACCCTCGGCCCGCAGCGTGTATTCGCCCGCCCGCAGCAATCGTCGCGGCAAGGCCACCGTGAACTCTCCGCCATCGCCGGCCAGGCCGCGCCGGGCCGCTACCACTCCTCCGGCCGCATCCAACACGGCCAGGTCATAGGCCGTTCCCGCCCGCGCGGGCAGGACCACGCTTAGAAGCACCACGCCGTCGGGATCGCGCGGGAGCCGGGCGGCGGACCGGCCCGCGCCGCGAACGGGGTTGACATCCACCAGCAGCGCCGGCAGCAAGCCCGCGGGTGACGCGGCCGCCGGCGTGCGATCGACCTTCGCGGGCCGTCTGGTAATCCCGAGGTACGCCGGGTAGGCCAGCAGCGCGGCCAGCGCGTACCCCAGCACCGGCCGGCGGAACCACGCGGCCAGACTGCCGCTTCGGCTCTCCCCGGCCCGGTCGAACTCCCTGGCCTTCTCGACCACCCAGTCGCAGGCGCCGCAGCCGGCCAGGTGGTCCCGGATCTGCCGTGACTCCCCCTCGGGGCTTTCCCCGATCGCGAACCGCTCCAAGGCTTCCGAGCTGGGGCATTCGCCCGCTGCCTGCCGCAGCGTGCGGAGAGCGCTCTCCAGGCGCCGGTCGGCATCCGTTCTCATCGCACTCCTCCCTCGGTCTCTTCCCAGATCGACCGGAACTGTTTGCGGCCGTTTTGCAGATGGCTCTTGACCCGCTTCTCCGGGCAGCCCAGGAATTGCGCGATTTCCTTGTAGTTGTAGCCATCCGCGTGGAACAGCTTGAGCGCCACGCGTTGCTCGGCCGGAAGCCGCTCCAGCACCGCGCGAACCTGCCCCGAAAGAGCCATTTCGGCCGCCGGATCGCACGCCAAGCCGGAGGAGACGTCTTCCGGGAGGGGGGTCTCCGGCTTCCGCAGCGAGGCCCTCAAATAGTTGATACACCGGTTCCGCGCGATCTCGAGTATCCAGCTCGCGAAGACGCCGCCGCGGAAGAGGTGAATCTTGGCGAAGGCCACGGCGAAGGTCTCCTGCGCCAGATCTTCCGCCGCCGCCGCATCGCCCAGCATCCGGCGGCAACGGGTCAGCACCGCGCGCCGGTTGAGGTTGAAAACCTCGGTGAAGCAGGCTTCGGTGGGAGTGGCCCTAAGTTCGTCCAGCAGGCGTTCTTCCATGGGCTTGCAGATGTGCCTTTCGTGAGCGAGCGATCACCGACTCCTCACCCCAGATGGGCCTTGGCGGAAGCATAGCACGAAACCGGCGCCGCCTGGGGCCGGTTGTCGACCTGGGGTGCGCGACCGAGAGGTGGGCGCCAAGGCGATTCGCCTGCGAAACGGCTCGAATCCGAGCGCGCCCTTGTGGGGCAGGCTGGCAGCCTGCGGCGGACTGGCAGTCCGCCTCTCGCGGCCTTTGCGCAAACTCCCGGCAGGCGGGTTAACAACCCGCCGCAGGCTGCCAGCCTGCCCCACATAACGCCGGCGAATCCACTCCTGCGTCGCGCACTCCGCGCCCTCGGGCCGCCGGTTACGCCGTTTCGGGCGCCCCGCCGGGATTGCGCTTCCGGTGCGGCAGTTTCCGGAACACCGGAACCGGAGGGCGCACGCCCAGTCCGCACTCGGCGTGTACCGCGCGCACGGCCTTCTCCAGGCCGTCCCGCCGCACCACCACGGCGATGGTGAGTTCGCTCGATCCCTGCGAGATGGCGATGATGTTCACCTGCACGCGCGAGATCGCCGAGAAGATGCGGCCCGCCATTCCCGGTTTCCCCTGCATGCCCTCGCCCACCGCGGCCAGCAGGCCCACGTTGCGGTCCACCTGGATGGGCCGCACATATCCGTGAGCCAGCTCCAGAGCCAGGGCCGACTCCATGGCCTGCATGGACCGCTCCAGCTCCTCGCCGCGCACCAGAAAGCAGAAGTTCTGACGATAGCTGGAGCTCGACACCACCAGCACTTCCACGTCGGCGCGGGCGATCGCCTCCAGCGCGCGCCCCATCACCTGCACCCCGCTCAGCTCGGGCGACGAGGGTTCCACCGAGATCAGCGCCACGTTGGCCATGGAGGTGACCGCGCGCACCCCGCGGGCGGCTTCCTCGGAGATGGCCGGAACGATGCGCGTGCCCGGCTTTTCGGGGGCGAAGCTGTTCTTGCTCCACACCGGAATCCGGCGTTCCGCCAGCGGCGCCAGCGTCCTGGGATGCAGCACCTTGGCGCCGTTGTAGGCCAGTTCGGCGGCTTCCGCGTAGGTCACTTCATCCATCACCTGGGCGTCCGGCACCAGGCGCGGATCGGCGCTCATGATGCCGTCCACGTCGGTCCAGATCCACAGCTCGGAAGCGTCCAGGGCCGCCGCCACGATGGAGGCCGAGAAGTCCGATCCGCCGCGCCCCAGCGTGGTCGGCCGGCCGTCGGCGGTCGCCCCGTTGAAACCGGTAATCACGGGGAGCGTGCCCTTCTCCAGCAGCGGCAGCAGCACGGCGCGCGCTTTCTCGCGGGTGGGCTCCATCAACGGCGAGGCGTTGCCGAACACCGCGTCGGTCACCACCACGTCCCAGGCGTTGATGGGCGCGGCGCGAGTGCCCTCGGCATTCAGGTAGGCGGCCAGCAGCAGAACCGCCAGCCGCTCGCCCACCGCCACGGCTTCGTCCACCGAGCGCGGCGGCCGGTCGCCCAGCATGGCCATGCCGTTGACGATGCGTTCGAAATCGCCGATGAGTTCGCCGATGCGCTCGAGCGCCCCGGCTTGCGCGGCTTCGGGAAGCAACTGGCGGCAGGCTTCCTCGTGGCGCGACCGCAGGGCGGCGATGGCGGTGTCGATGGCCGCCTGGTTGCCGGCTTCGGCGTGCCGCATGGTGTCGAGCAGCAGGTCGGTGACTTTCGACATGGCGGAGACCACCATGGCCACGGGGCGCTGGCCGGATTCCGCGGCCGCCAGGCGGGCCGCCACCCGCATGCGATCGGCCGAGCCCACGCTGCTGCCGCCGAATTTCATGATGAGCAGGTCGTTCAACTGAATTCCTTTCCGTTGGTGATGCGCGCGCGCACGATGCGCAGAATGGCTTCCTCCACTTCCTCCGGCGAAAGCGGCGTGGAGTCCAGGTAGGTGGCGTCGGGAGCCTGCGCCAGGGGCGCGTCGCGGCGCGTGCTGTCCCGCTGGTCGCGCTCTTTCATCTGCGCGGCCAGTTGCTGCTCCGAAATGCCGTCGCCCTGGGCGCGAAGGTCCGCCAGACGCCGGCGGACGCGCGCTTCGGGGTCGGCATCCAGGTAGATCTTGACCTGGGCGCCGGGGAACACCACCGTGCCGATGTCGCGGCCTTCCATGACCACGCTGGTGCGTTCGCCGATGGCCCGCTGCTTGGCCACCAAGGCCCGGCGAACCCCGGAAATCGCCGACACCTGGGAGGCTCCATCGGCGGCTTCCCGTGTGCGGATGGCTTCGGTGACGTCTTCCCCGTTGAGCCGGATCCGGCCGGGTTCGAGCGAGATTTCGGCGGCCACCGCCAGTTGCTCCAGGCGGTGCATGTCGGTGAAACCCACGCCCTGGCGGATCGCCCATAGGGCCACCGCGCGGTACATGGCGCCGCTATCGATGTAAGTGAACCCCAGGCGTTCGGCCAGGCGTCTGGCGATGGTGCTCTTGCCGGCCCCCGCCGGCCCGTCGATGGCCACCACCACGCGTTTCGTCTTTTCGTCCGCCAAGCCGTAGGATAACAGGCGGACGCCCGGCCCCTCTACTGGATTCCGGGACGCGCTTCCATGCCGCAGATGGTACCGAAGTTGCCGCCTTGGGCTCCGCCGACCCCCCGGTTCTGGTTCGCCGCGGGTGACGAGCCGAAGCTGGGGGCGCCGGGGCCGCCGGGTCCGCTCATGCCGGGCGCACCCATGCCGGGCCCGCCCACGCCGGGCGCACCCATGCCGGGCGCACCCCCGACGGGCGTACCCATGCCGGGCCCCGCGCTGGAACCGCTGGAAGAACCGCTTCCCGCGGGCGTGCCCACCAGCGCTTTTCGGGGATCGGCCGGCCCTTTCCACTTGGATGGGTCGAAGATGAACTCCCACTCGGCGTAGTTGGTGTGGTCGCCGCACGTCATGATGGAATCGTCATCCAGCTTGCTCGCGACGCCGGCGATACCGCCGCCAATGGTGCTGTTGGCATTGGGAACCGCCGTCGGCATGCCGCCCGGCCGCGGCTGGGTCAGTAGATTGCCGATCAACTGTTGCGGGCTGATCTGTCCCATGGTGGTGCCCGGCTGCGGGAAGAACGACGGGTTGCCGTTGGGGTTCGGCCCGTTCACGAACGGCGAATTGGGTTGCACGTTCGAGTTCACCGCGGCCCCGAGCTGTCCCGGATAGGAGGGTTGGCCGGGCGGAATGCCGGGAGGCATGGGGGTCCCGAAAGCGCCGCCCTGGCCCGCATTCCCGCTGCCGCTCGCCAAACCAGCGCCCGTCTGGGGAGGTACGGGGAGCGGGTTGGGCGCGGGTTGCGCGCCGGAATCCCCCGGGTTGCCTGACGCGTTGGCGTCGCCCGTGCCTCCGCCACCCGATCCCGCGCTGTCGCTGGGGCGCCTGCGCGCCTGCCCCGGGTTCGTCGCGGAGCGGGCCCCGGCCGCCTGATCCATCATGGAGGCAAACTCGGTGATGCCTCCCTGCCTGAGACCCTCCTGCTGCTGGTTGTTCTGCTGCGGCTTGTTGTTGATGGAATCCGTGAGAACGCCGTTGTTGATGTGGATGATGCGCCACTCGTCCGTGCCCGTCATGGGATCCAGGTAGCGCTTGCGCAGGAAGCGGCGGCCGTTGGTGTCTTCGAGATCCTCGATCCTGGCCGGCCACGGCGGCCCCACCACCTGGTTCACGCCCTGCTTCAAACCCCTCTGCATGTAGCGGCGAATGGCCATCTGGTATTGCTGGCCGCGCTCCATGAGCAACTGTTCCTTCTGCCGCTGAATGTCGAAAGCCACGCGCGGAAGCTCCATGTACAGCGCGATGGCGGCCACCGCCGCCATCACGAAGACCAGCAGCAGGGCGAAGCCGCCCTCGCGCTCTCTCCGGGTCCTGCCGGTGCGCCGTTTCATGCCGAGGCATCCTCCACTTTCTTCAAGGTCTGCTGCAGCTTGTCGTTGGTGTCCTCCACCACCACCGATGTGGGGCCGATGCGCACCACGCGGTAGTGTCCCTTGATCGACTCGCCCTCCGCCTTGATTATCACATCGTCGCCGTCCAGGAAGAAGGCCCGCTTGCGATCGCTTCCGCTGGGCGCGGCCCAGCCGTAGTACTTCACGTTGATGGGCACCGCCTGTCTGGGCGGCGGCGGCGCTGGGGGAGGAGGCGGCGGCGGAAGCGGACGCGGCCCCATGACGGCCTTCTTCGGCACCACCGGCTCCGGTCCCTTGGGAAGCGCCGCCTTGACCGGCGCCGGAGCGATCAGGAACAGGTTATGGCTGCCGCCGGGGGCGGGCGCTTCCTGCAGTTTGGCCAGCAGGTCCAGCCGCAGGGTGGGGTCCACGCGGGTTGGATCGATGCGCTCCTCGGGACGTTTGGATCGCAGCTTGGGTTTGAATTCGTCGCTGCGGCCGGAGGTGGATGGAGCGCGCGGCGGCCCGGCGGGCAGGGCCTCGGGCTCGGCAGCCGCGCCGGGAGCGGCCACCGGCGCGGTACGCGCGGGCGCCGCGGACGGGCCCTCGAGAAACGTGCCGTAGATGAAGTACGCCGCCACCACGGACAGACCGATGAGAATGAAGACCTGCTTCTTGTTCTCGGTCCCCAGTTTCATAAGACGCCCTTTGTGGGGCAGGTTTTCAACCTGCGGCCGATTTTCAATCGGCCAGGCGAGCGAAGCTCGCCCCAGACCGATGGCACCAGCCTCATGAGTCGGCTCCCTCCCGTTCTATGGTGAAGGTGTCGATCTTGAACGTCACGTTCACTTTCTCGCCGTTCTGCACGGGCGCGGCGTGGATGTTCTCGATGATCAAAAAGCGCGGCGACTTGTCCAGCATGCTCACGAACTTCGCCAGGCTCCGATAGCTGCCCTCGCAGCCCACCTGCACGCCCAGCATCTGCATGGTGTCGCTGCCCTCGATTTCCTCGAGCTGGAACGTCCCCGGCCCCAACTCGACGCCGCTTTCCCCCGCGATGCGTTCGAGTTCGCTCCAGATATCCGAGGTGGTGGTCTTGCGGTCCATGAAGTACCGGTCCAGAAACCCGTCGACGGCCTGGCGCGCCACTTCCACCTTATCGACCAGTTGCCGGGAATTGCGGATGCGCGCGTTCAGAGCGGCAAGCTGGGCTTGCTTGGCGGCCTTCTGCCTGGCCAGGTCGTCGGCCGATCCCCCGAAGGGATGGAAGGCCGCCACCGCCATCGCCGCGTTGGCCAGCAACAGCACACCGACGGCAATGCGCATCCCCACGCGGGGATCCTTGAGACCGCCGTGCAGGTCAAAGTTTCTGGGCATAATTCACCGTGATGCGCCCCTTGAAGTAGGGCTCCGCCTGAGTGGGAGGCTGCGTGTTGTGGGGGTTCACATCGCGAAACTCGGACGAGTTCTCCAGGGCTTTGGCGAATCCGAGCAGGGCCGCGGGGTCCTTGGCGGCTACCGATATGTCCAGCACCACCACGTTCCGCGAGTTGATGGACGGCACCAGCGAGATCAGTTTCACGTCGTAGGGAATGGTGTTCTCGAGATCCGTGAACAGCCGGCTCCAACTCATTCCCTTGTGATACAGCAGCGCGTTGATGAACACGCTGTAGTCCATCACGGTGGAGTTTTCGGGCTTGCGCAGGATGGCATCCATCCGGGCCTGCTCGGCGTTCGACGCGGCAATCTGCCGGTCCAGCCGGTCCACTTCGCGGCGCAACTCGGCGCTCTCGGCGCGGTCCGCCGCATACAGGTAGATCAGCCCGCCCAGCGCCGCCGCCAGCGCCACGCAGATGGCCGCCGCCCCCGCCAGGATGGCGCGGTCCCGGCGGAACGGCTGGCTGGCGAGATTGATGGGGATCTTCATCGCTTCGCTCAGTCGTCCCGGCCGATGCTCCGCAGGTATCCCAGCAGTCCGGCATTGTGCTCCCCGGGCGCGCCCAGCGCCGACCGCATGGGCTCCACTTCCACGTCCAACTCATCCCGGAAATAGCCGGCCGCTTCTGCGGTCTCCTCCTCGAAGCCGCACAGGAACAGCTTCCCGGGACGCCCGCCCAGATTGTCCTCGAGGTACACGAAGGTGGGAGCCAGCACCGCGGCCATATCCTCCAGCGTGACGGCGGGCAATTCCAGGCAGCGCACCATGCGCAGCCGTCCCTTGTCGCGCACCAGTACCGTGAGTATGTTGCCCGAGATTTTGGCCACCACGCTCAAGCCGGCCTCGGGCGCCAGTTCCAGGGCCGCCAGCGCGGAGGTGGTCACCAGCCCCGGATTCATGCCCGCGGCGCGAAACGGCGCTTCGTAGCGCGCCACGATCTCGAGCTGCGCCACGCACGTCACCACCTCGATTCGCCGGTTTCCGTCCGGTTGCACGAAGTAGCTCAACGCCGCCGATTCCACGTCGAAGGGAACGCTGCGCTTCAAACGGAAACGGACGAGGGCGAGCCGTTCCTCGGGGCCGGAAGGGAACTCGTCGAAATCCAGAACCGCCAGGCGGGTGGAGTAGTCCGGCAGGATGAGCGCGGCGTCCCTGCGCTTGCGCGCCGCCTGCGCCCCCGCCACCGACCGCACCGCCGCCGAGAAGTCGTCCGGATCGATCACGTTCTCCTTCAGCGGGGATACTTCCAGCGTGCCCTTTTTCAAGGGTTGAAACTCCATTTCGGGCCGCGAGCCGATGCGCGCCGCGGCGATGCCGGCTTCGGAAATCTCGAAGGCCATGGCCGGCGGCGGTTCCTTGAGGAGATTCTGTATCCCGGTCGGCACGGTCTATCCCTCGATGAACGTCACCTTGTTGATTTCCCGCAGCGTGGTGACGCCCGCGCGCATCTTCAGCACGGCCGATTCCCGCAGGAACGTCATCCCGTCTTCCCTGGCCGCGCGCTTGATCTCCGAGGACGGACGCCGCGCCAGAATCATGTCGCGGATGCGGTCGGTCAGATCCAGCAGCTCGTGAATCGCCGAACGGCCGCGAAACCCAGTGCCGCCGCACTCGAAGCAGCCGGCCCCTTCCAGGAACGGCCGGTCGCGCCATTCGGCGGGATTCAAACCGCTCTCCACCAGCACCGAATCCGGATAGCGCACAGGCCGCTTGCAGTGCTCGCAGATCACCCTCACCAGGCGCTGCGCCAGGATGCAGTTCAGCGCCGACACGAAGTTGTAGGCTTCCACCCCCATGTTGAGGAACCGCCCCAGCACGTCCAGCACGTTGTTGGCGTGCACGGTGGTGAACACCAGGTGGCCGGTGAGCGCCGAGTTGATGGCGATCTGGGCGGTTTCCTGGTCGCGGATCTCGCCCACCATGATCTTGTCCGGGTCGTGGCGCAGAATGGAGCGCAGGCCGCGCGCGAAGGTCAGTCCCTTCTTCTCGTTGACGGGGATCTGGGTGATGCCCTTGATCTGGTATTCCACGGGGTCTTCGATGGTGATGATCTTGTCTTCGTCGTTCTTGATCTCGCTGAGGGCCGCGTACAGGGTGGTGGTCTTGCCCGAACCGGTCGGCCCGGTCACCAGCACCATGCCGTACGGCTCGGCGATGTAGCGCCGGAATTTGACGATGTCCGCGTCCGAGAAGCCCACCACGTCGAGCGTGAGTTTCGAGAACTTCTCGCTCATGGATTCCTTGTCCAGCACGCGCAACACGGCGTCCTCGCCGTGGATGGTGGGCATGATGGAAACGCGGAAATCGATCAGCCGGTTCTTGTAGCGCACGCGGAACCGGCCGTCCTGGGGCACCCGCTTCTCGGCGATGTCCAGCTCGCTCATCACCTTGATGCGCGAAAGGATGGTGCTCTGCCAGTCCTTGGCGATGGGCGGCATGGCGTAGTGCAGGACCCCGTCGATGCGGTACTTGATGGCCACTTCCTGGTCGCGCGATTCGATGTGAATGTCGCTCGCCCGGCGCTCCAGCGCGTTGAAAATGGTGGTGTCCACCAGCTTGATGACCGGCGCGATGTCGCTGTCGCCGCTGGTCAGCTTGTCGATGGACAGGGTTTCGTCGGATTCGCCTTCGTCGGCCACCACGTCGAGCGCGAAGCCCTCGGTGACTTCCTCCAGCACGCGCTGCGACTGCTCGGTCTTCTTGAGCAGTTCGGCGATCTGCGACAGGGTGGCCACCTTCACGCGCAGCTTGCGGTTGAGCAGCACCGCCAGCTCGTCGATCAGCGTCAACCCGCGCGGGTCCGCCAGCGCGATCTCCAGCGTGCCGTCGTAGGCCTGCATGGGGACGAAGTTGTAGCGGAACATCAGGTCCACGGGGATCGACCGGAACAGGTCGTGATCGATGGGGGCTTCGCGCAGATCCACGTATTCGCAGCGGTAGCGCAGGGCCACGGCGCGCGCCTGTTCGGCTTCCGCAGCCGGATCCACGCTTCGGGTTTTGTCCGCGCTCGCCATAGGCCCCTAGTGGATCGAATCCGCCAGCGAAAAGATGGGCAGATACAGCGCGATCAGAACGAACGCCACGAAACAGCCCATCACCATCATGATGGCCGGCTCGATCAGCGAAAGCGCCACCTGCATGCGGGTGTTGACGTCGTCCTCGAAAAACTCCGCCACGCTGTTGAGCATCTGCGGCAGCGCGCCCGTGGATTCGCCGACTTCGATCATGTCGAGAGACAGGCCGGGGAACATCTTGGTGGCCTTCAAGGAGGCCGACAGCGGCTGCCCTTCGCGCACGCTCTTCCCGGCGCCTTCCACCGCCCGCCGCAGCAGCGGAGTGTTCAGCGAATCGGCGGCGGTTTCCATGGCCTGCACCAGCGGGATGCCGCCCGTCAGCAGCGTGCTCAGGATGCGCGAGAGTTGCGCCACCTGGTACTTCAGCCAGACGTCTCCGAAAACCGGCACCTTCAGCTTCACCCTGTCGATGGTTTCGCGCGCCGCCTCCCCCCGCGCCCACCAGCGAAACAGCGCCACCCCGGCCACCCCGGCCGCGAACCCGATCAGGATGTAGTTGCGGGCGAACGTTCCCACGCCGATCAAAAAAGTGGTCATCGCCGGCAGGGTGGCTTGCATGCTGTTGTACAGGCTGGCGAACGTCGGCACCACGTAGGTGACCAGGAACACCACCAGACAGACCACCAGGACGATCAGCACGCACGGATAAACCAGCGAGCCGATCACTTTCTTGCGCACCGCCAGCGCCAGTTTCTGGTAAACGATGAACCGGTCGAGCACTTCCACCAGGCTGCCGCTCTTCTCGCCCGCCATCACCGAGGTGACGTAGATCTTGGGGAACACGCCCCGCTGCCGGAACGCATCGGAAAGCAGCGTGCCGTTGCGCACTTCGTCGCGCACGGCCTTGATGTGCGGCCCCAGCCTGGTATCGGTCAGCCGTTCGGCCAGCAGGTCCAGGCCTTTGAGGATCGGAAGGCCGGCGCGAATGAGCGTGACGAACTGCTGGTTGAAGATCAGAAACTTCTCCAGGTTCAGCTTCCTGCGCCTGCCCAGAAGCCTGGCCGAAACGCCCGCCACCGGCCGCGGCTTGATCGAGTAGATCAGGAAGCCCTGCTGCGAGAAGCGCTCGCGCAACTCTTTTTCCGAGCCCGCGAGCGTCACCTGCTGGTGAATCTGCCCGCGGCCATCGGCGTATTTGAGAAGGTATTCCGCCATGGGCTTACGGTTCGCTCTCCACCACTTCGGCGCCCGGTGGGACCGCGAATTTGAACGCCTTCGGATCCACCGGCGGATTCATCTCTTCCTCATCGAAAGTATAGAGCAGAATGGACTTATCAAATCCGGTCACTTTCACTTCGCGGATCTGGTTGTGGGCCGAAATCACGAATTCCACCTGCGAATACGGCAGCGTATCGCTCTTGGGCTCCGCCACGATGCGCACCCCGCTGCCTTCCGGACGCTCCTGCAAATTGCGAAACTCCTTCTCAAAATGCAACTTGCCGAGCAGGAAGGCGAGCGGCACGCGCACGTCGTCGGACTCCTTCAGCGGCGAGCGCTCCACGCGGTTCTCCTGCGGCAGGTACAGGGACACGCGCTTGCCATCGGATATCCACAGTTTGCCCATGGGCTGGGTGTACTCCCAGCGCATGCGCCCCGGCTTGCTCAGCGTGAGCCTTCCGCTCTCCGACCGGTGAGGCCTGCCGGCAGGTGTATAGTCTTCACGGAAAAGGACTTGCAGCGTTGCGGCGGAATTGTACCGGCTCTCCACGGCGGCCAGCGTACGGGTCAGCCCGGCGTCCGCCGCGAATGCCGACACCGCCAGACAACCAACCATAAGCCCAACCGGCCTCACAACAGGTTTGACGCAGCCGCCCGGCAAAACGTGGATGGCTAATACTCCCACAACAGGCTCGCCAGCGCCGGCGCAAGCTCGGGATGGCGGAACACGAACCCCGCGGCTTGGGCCTTCTCCGGCATCACCCGCTGGCTGGATAGGATCGTTTCCGCCATCTCGCCGAACAGCAGGCGCAGCGCCAGCCTCGGAACCGGCCAGATGGCCGGCCGGTGGAGCGCCGCCGCCAGCACGCGCGTGAACTCCGCGTTGGTCACCGCGCCGGGCGCCACCCCGTTGAGCGCGCCCGAAACCGGGTTGGCGATGGCGAACTCGAACAGCCCCGCCAGGTCGTCCAGGTGAATCCACGACATCCACTGCCGGCCATTGCCCAGCCTTCCGCCCAGCCCCGCGCGGAACGGCGGCAGGATGCGCCTCAGCAGGCCGCCCCGCGGGTGGAGCACATGGCCGGTGCGGATGGACACCACGCGCACTCCCAGCCCTTCCGCCAGCGCCGCCGACCACTCCCAGCCGGCGCAAACCTCGGCCAGGAAATCGTCGCCCTGGGTGGAGTCTTCCGTGAGGATCTCGTCGCCGCGCGACCCGTAGTACCCGATCGCCGACGCGCACACCAGCACTCCGGGTTTGCGCGGCATCCGCGCCAAGGCGTCCACCAGGTTGGCCGTGCCCACCACCCGGCTGTCGCGGATGCGCGCTTTCACCTCGGCATTCCAGCGCTGCGCCACCGGCTCGCCGGCCAGGTGGACCACCGCATCGGCGTCGCGCAGGCTGCTTTCCGGAGGCTCGCCCGTGGCCGGGTCCCAGGGGAACACTTCAATGCCCGGCGGCATGTTCATCCCGGCGTGGCGGCTCAGCACCCGCACGGAGTGGCCGCCCGCCTTGAGCGTCTCCATCAGTTTCCGCCCGATGAACCCCGACGCGCCGGAAATCGCGATCTTCACCGCGGCACCTGCCTTCTCAGCCATCATCTCACGCCCGGCCGGCGTCCGCCGCTACAATAGGAACTGCATGAGGGCGTGGAACCGGGCCAAGCTGTTGTGGGGCTACCTCGCGCGCCGGCCGCGCCTCGCGGCGCTGCCCGTCGAGTACATCGTCGAGACCACCGCCCGCTGCAACCTCTACTGCCCCATGTGCCCGCGCGAGAGCCATCCGCAGCCCAAGGCCGATATGGAGAGCGCCATCTTCGAACGCCTGGTGCGCCAGGCGGGCGATACGGCCGAGCACATGATGCTGATCGGCCTGGGCGAGCCGTTCCTGGACCCGCACATTTTCGAGCGCATCGAGCTCTGCCACCGGCACGGCGTCTCCACCCTGCTCTCCACCAACGGAACGCTGCTCGACGAGCGCGTGGCGGAGCGCGTGCTCGCCTCGCCGCTGGAACGGATCACGCTCAGCTTCGACGGCGCCATCAAGGAGACCTTCGAGTTCTACCGCAAGGGCGCCAATTTCGAAAAGGTCCGCGACAACTTCGTGCGTTTCGCCCGCATGAAGAAGGAGCGGGGGAGCCGCCTGCAGGTGGTCGTGCAACTGGTCCGCATGGACGGCAACGCGGGCGAGGTTGGCGATTTCATCCGCTTCTGGAGCGCGGTCCCCGGCGTGGACCAGGTCCGCATCAAGGCCGACGAGACCGACCTCATGAATCCCGGCGTGGCGCGCGACCCGGCCGGTTGGCAGCGCCCCTGCCACTACCTCTGGCGCGGCGCGGTCTACGTCAAGCAGAACGGCGATGTCTACCCGTGCTGCCAGAGCTACATGCTGGATGCCGCGCCGCTGGGCAATCTGGCCTCCGAGCCGCTGCTCCAGCTCTGGAATTCCGCGCCGATGCGCGAACTGCGCCGCCTGCACGGCGCCGGCCGCGGCGGCGAAGTCGGGATGTGCGCGCGTTGCCGCGCCACCATCCCGCACCCCCTGCTGGCGGCCGGCAGCCTGATTCTGCACGGCCGCACGGTGCGCCGCCTGCTCCCGCTGGTCGAGCGCCTGATCGAATAAATGGGGTCAGACGCCATTTATTCCACCCGCGCTACAATGACCGTTCGTGGCATCCGCATGTGGAACGGCGACTACGGCTTCGTACTGAGCAACCTGGTCCAGAAGGATTTCAAGGTCCGCTACCGGAACATGTCCCTGGGGGTCCTCTGGAGCGTGCTGAATCCCCTGGTGACCATGGGCGCGCTGGCGTTCGTCTTCACCGAGATCTTCCCCAGCTACGCCCACCCGCACATGGCCGTGTTCCTGCTGTGCGGCCTGGTTCCGTTCAACTTCTTCGCCATGGCGTGGAACACCGGGACCGGTTCGCTGATGGAGAACTATTCCATCATGAAGCGCGTGACCGTGCCCCGCGAATTGTTCCCCATCGCCACCGTGTTGGGCAACTGCGTCCACCTGCTGATCCAGATCGGCATCCTCTTCGCCTTCACGCTGGGCTCCGGACTGGGCGTCAATCGCCATTGGCTCTGGCTCCCCTACGTGTGGTTCATGGAGATTCTGTTCGTCTGCGGGCTGGCCATGGCCACTTCGGCCATCAACGTCTATATCCGCGATACGCGCTACGTGGTGGAGTCCGTGAACACCGTCATGTTCTACTTCGTGCCGATCTTCTATTCGCACGACAACATTCCGCCGCAATTCAGGGAGATCGTTCACTACAACCCCGTGGCCGCCCTGATCCTGGCGTTGCGGAACATTCTGTGGACGGGTATCGAACCGGGTTGGCCGCTGATCTGGAAACTGACGGCCTGTTCCCTGCTGATGTTCGTCGCCGGATTCCTGATCTTCCGCCGGTTGAAGGCCGGATTCTTCGACCACATGTGACGCCATGGCCGCCATCGAATTCCAGAACGTCTCCAAGTGCTTCTCCCGCTCCGGCGGCCGCAAGCTTCTGCGGGTGTTCCTCAAGGAGCGGCTGCAGCAGCGTCATAAGGAAGTGTTCTGCGCGCTCAGCGACGTCTCCTTTTGCGTCGAGCAGGGCGAGAGCATGGCGATCATCGGCGCCAACGGAGCCGGCAAGAGCACCCTGCTCAGCCTGGTGGCCGGCCTAGCCCGTCCCAACCAGGGCCGCGTGGAAGTGAACGGCAAGGTGGCGGCGCTGCTCGAGTTGGGCACCGGCTTCCATCCGGACCTCACCGGCAGCGAGAACGTGTTCCTCAACGCGTCCATCCTGGGATTGAGCCGCAAGCGCGCCCGCGACTGTTTCGACTCCATCGTGGACTTCTCGGGCATCGGCGACTTCATCCACCAGCCCATCCGCACCTATTCGAGCGGCATGGTGATGCGCCTGGCGTTCGCCGTGGCCATCCACGTGGAACCCGACATTCTGATCATCGACGAAGTGCTGGCCGTGGGCGACGCGGCCTTCCAGGAGAAGTGCTTCGACCGCATCTGCGAACTCAAACGCGCCGGCAAGACGCTCCTGTTCGTCTCCCACGTTCCCGAGATGGTGAAGCACCTGTGCGACCACAGCCTGTGGCTGGAACACGGCCGCGTGAAAGCCGCCGGCCCTCCCGGGGAAGTCCTGGAAGCCTACGCGGGGCACGCGCCGCGCGCGTGAGGGAGCGGAAGGCTATGATTTCAGAGAGGCCACCGTGCTCGGCGATTGGACGCATTCCAACGCCTCTGAATCCATCCGAGAAGGTGAGTCCGATATCCGTTCAAACCTCTCCAGGAGAGACGCGATCTCCGATTCAGCGAAGGTTTGGCAGTCCGAATAGAGTTTGGTCAGCAAGCCCGGGAGGGTGTGCCTGAGAGCCGGTAGAACTTTCTCGAATTCGGGAAACGCGCTACGAAAGGAACGTATCCTGTCCAGGTTTTCGCCCAGCCGTGTCCTCCGTTCTGTTTCGTCCTCCCAGACGCTCTTCCAATACTGGCACGTCAGGCATGACGGGGTACAGCGGGCGCCGTCGTGGGATAGAAATGATGCCCAGCCGGACTCAGCAAGCGAAAGGACTTTTACCGAGTCGTCTCGGCGCTTCTCGCCGTTACATCGCTTGCATGCGACCAGGACATTTCCGGGAACGTGAAGGCCTCCCCGATAACGGTTCATGCCATCAAGGTGCTCGATCACGGGCTCGCCATCGGACAGACCGCAACGACAATATGGGCATTGGTTATTGAACCACTGCCGCACAAGTTTCTCGTATTCCTCACCGTCAACTTTTACAGGCCAACTGTGGGAGATCCTCCGGCTCAGCTCGTGCAGGAACATGCTGACGAGCTTGTTCGCTACGTCGGACTTTGCTCGTCTTGTGGCGGAACGCAACTGGGAGGTTGGATCTTTCACCTCTCGTCTCCGAGCAGCCAGTTGACCTGAACGCCCAAGGCAGCCGCCAGCGCTTTGAGCTCGAAGTCGAGGACACGGCGATGGCCGTTTTCGATTTTGGCGATTGCGGCCCGATCCAGATGAATCCCAAGTCGCGCGAGCCTTCCCGAGAGGGCATCCTGCGTCATTGGCGGTCGAGAGAGGCTCCGGGCCTCCGCAACTCGTCTTCCAACGATGTTCTTTCCCTTGGGAACTTTGGGCACATGGAGAGCGTACTCTCTTGCACGACCCAAGAGTGTTCCAAACTGGAACATAGTTGACACATTGCGTCGCTTTTCGCACCCGAGGGAGAAAAGGGACCTCGAAAACGCTCTGAAGTTCCGGGATCTCAGCTTTCGGGTCTTGGTGCTTTGGGAGCGTAAAGCTGCCAACGACAAGCGGCTTGCCGAGAGGCTACGGCGATTTCTGGGCTAGTTCTGTTCGCCCTTGTCCCGGCGTCGTCGGTCCTGCTCGAATTGTCTGATCCTCGCCGTCGGATCGGCGGGCCACGGCTTGTGTTCCCTCAGCACGTAGTCGACTTTCTTCCTGCCCGATGGGGTCTTGTAGGCAACCGCGCCGATTTCCCATCCGATGACCGGATAGCGAAGTTCCCGTAAGTGCTTGTGCCACTCTTCCTGGTCGGCCACAGCGTCCAGAATCTCGGGCGGAGTACGCTTCCCTACACCTACCGCCTTAAGCGTTTCGCCGACTCGAACGTGGACGCTCTCATGTGCAGCGACCTTCTTCATGAACTCCACGTCCACGTTGAGTGACGAGAGACAGGCCCTCTTTCTGTCGTTGCACTCTTCGCAGATGGCCCATAGATTCTCGCGGTCATTGGTCCCACTCCAATCTCTTGGCTTCCTATGGTCCACAACCAAGCTGATGCCGTGCATCTGCACGGTTCTTCCACACATCTGGCACCGGCCATGAGCCGGGTAAATCACCCCGGCGCGTACTTTTTGGCTCACCTGGCCTTGGTCTGCGACCGTGTCACGCTCACCACGATAAGCGTATTTCACGACCGACACGGTCTTACCGCCCACAATCTCCCTGACTCTGCTCTTCTCGATCCGGTACCACTTCGGAAGATCCCGGTACCGGCGATCGAGGTGGGTCTGTTCATCGGCCTGAAGACCCTCCTTTTCGAGTTCTAGACGGAGTTGGCCACATGTCATTCCATCTGGGCTCTGCTTCAGAAGTTCCGCCATCCGAAGCTGGGTTTCATTTGGCTTGCTAGGCATATCGCCAATTCTCTCGCAACTGGTTGCGCTTTGCCTCGCCGGAAGAACCCGCGGGTAACCTCGAGCTCGGGAACACGGCCAAGTAAGCGACAAACCGGAGTTCCGGCGGGCGCCGCGGACTGTACAGGTACTCGGCCTTGGGGATCGGCGGAACGTAGCCTTCGGCTGCGATCTTGGCGGGCGGATTATTCTTCCGCGTCGCCTCGGGAAAACGGTGGTCGCTGACGTCTTTCAGTGCGTCATCGGCGGGCGCAGTTGTAGGCTTCTGCTTCTTGGCCATAGGCGTGGTCGGTCTCTATGATTGTATGCCGCCTTATCCGCCAGCGCGATGTCCGCCGGATCGTCCGCGGCGTCCGCACCCGCTCGGGCGCCGGCGATGCTGGCGGACCCAGGACCGGACGCCGCCGATAGAAGGAAGCACGGGCCGCCCCAACAGAACACCCACTTCCTTGAACGTCGATTGCGGTTCCGGCTTTACGCGGTTCCCCGGTCGGGCGCTGGCGCTCGCGGCGGAGCTTCCGCATCGTGATGGAGGCCAGCGGGCAGCGCGGCCGCCCGCGGCCAGGGCCGTTACCGCTATGATCGAGGCAGCGGCGTTGCCGGCGAATTCCTCCGGCTGCTTCGAGCGCCGCCGATCCATGCTAGATTTGCATCCACGGGCCCGCGGATATGGAACCGTGTTTCAGGACACGCCTGCCACGTCGCGAGCGGCAGTCGATTCGTGGCAGTCCCTCATCGTTGAAGATGAGTACACCGTCAGGAAGGCTTGGAAGAGAAGATCTGCTGGAGGGGCGGAACGCCCACTGTAAAGGAGAATTGTGGTGTCTCAGCGGGAATCAAGCGTATCTCGTCGAACATTCATCACCGGGACTACCTCTGCCACGGCGGCGGTCGCCGCTGGCAGCCTGGTCACCAACGCCGATTTGGAGAACATCAACGCCCAGGTGAATACGAATTCGGGGCCTTCGGCTCTGAGAATTACCGACATGCGTATTGCCCATTCGGACCGATCCATGCTCATGCGCCTGGATACCAACCAAGGCATTTCCGGGTATGGCGAGATCCGGTACGATTGCAGCAAAGCGCACGGCCTGATCTTGAAGAGCCGCATCGTCGGCATGAACCCGTGCAACGTTGCGGAGATCTTCCGCAAGATCAAGAAGCACGGCGGGTTTGGTTGCGACGGCGGCGGCGTTTCCGCCATCGAGGTGGCCTGCTGGGACTTGGCGGGCAAGGCCTGGGGCGTGCCCGTCTGGCAGATGCTCGGCGGCAAGATGCGCGACCGTGTCCGCCTGTACTGCGACACCACCAGCAGGCCGACCGGGGAAACCATGGGGCAACATTTGAAGGAACGGATCGCGCAGGGCTGGACGTTCTGCAAGATGGACTTGCACGCCGGCGGCGAAGACGAGGTCACCCACACGCAGGGAAGCACGGTGGGGATGTATACGCGCCCCGCCCCCGGCCCGGCGGCGAATCGGCCGGTGTGGGGCGGCTTCGCCGATTCGAGGCTGGGTGCGCCGCCGCCTGGCGCTAAGATCCCGATGGGCGCCTATAACCCCTACGGCGAGCACCTGTTCAGCTCGACGTTTTTCACCGACAAAGCGCTGGATTGGCTGGCGGATTACTGTGAAACCGTTCGCAGTATTGTCGGCTATGAGATCCCCATCGCCACGGATCACTACGGTCACTTTCCCATCGAGACCTTTATCAAGTTCGCGCGGAGACTGGATAAATACAACCTGGCCTGGTACGAAGATGTGGTGCCGTGGTTCTACCCCGACCACCTTCGGAGACTCAAGGATGCCTGCACGACCCCGATTTGCACCGGCGAGGACGTTTACCTGGCCGAGGGCTTCAGGGAGCTGTTGGAAAAGCAGGCAATCTCCGTGATCCACCCGGATCTGGCCAATCTGGGCGGAATCCTCGAGACGAAAAAGGCCATCGATCTGGCCACGCAATATGGAGTCGCATCCTGCATCCACAATAACAACGGCCCCATCACACTGTTCGCCAGTTGCCATGCCGCCGCCGCTGGCGACCAGTTTCTGGCGTGCGAGTATCACCAAGCTGACGTTCCGCATTTCCTCGACCGGGTGAGGAGGACGGACAAGCCCAACTACCCGATCATCGACCGGGGGTACTTCACGGTGCCGAACGGCCCGGGTCTCGGCTTCGAGATCGACATGGACGTTCTCAAGGCGAATCTGCATGAAGGCGGGTTATTCGAGCCCACGACGGAATGGGACAACGAGACTTCGTTCGACGGTCATATGTGATCGCCGCCTGCTTGGGTTCGCCACCATATCGGAAAATACGGACGCGATGGGCGAATGACGCGTGCGGCGCACACGGCGCCACGCGCCTTCCGATGCCCGTTGGAGACCGGCGCTCTACTTCTGCTTGGAGAGCTGCTCCTTCATGTTGTCGTCGTATTCCTTCTTCAACGCCGGATCGTGCAAGCTGCCGCTGCCGTACACGTCGGTGGACTTGAACTGGCGCGTCTTGAACTTGCTCTTGACCCAATCGTCGTGGATGTGCGTGGTCTTGGCGGCCTCGACCAGCCGCTCGACCGCCTGCGGCGGAATGAAGTTCACGCCCTCCCGGTCGCCGAAGACCAAGTCGCCCGGCATGACTGTGGCTTTGCCGATCCGGACGGGAACGTTGATGCCGGTCGTCATATGCCTGGCGGCCATCCCTGGCACCGCGCCCCGGAAATATCCGGGCATGTCAAACTCGGCGATACCCTCGAGATCGCGGACGGCGCCGTCAATGACGAAGCCGGTTCCCGTCTTCGTCCGGATGTAGAAAGCCAGGTTGTCGCCGATGATGCCGCCCAGGTCGAGATTGCCGCCGGCGTCTACCACGATCACATCGCCGGGTTGCAGCATATCCAGGGCCGACTGGTGACTCAGCGAGACCACGTTCCCCTTCTGCTTCCATTCCGCTTGCTCCACGTCGAAGATCTCAAGCCGCGTCGGCATCAGTTGCAGCGTGAAGGCGCGCCCGATGAGCTTCTTTCCGGGGTGGAGAATCTGCCAGCCGTCGGTGTACGTGACCGCCGGCCCGCTCCCGAAATAACGGGGGCCGCTGTCGCCGGCGGGCGGCTGGCCCGCGCCCAGGAGTTCCTCCGAGGACATGTCCTTGAATTTCTCCAGGAGCGCGTCCGGAATCTTGGGGCGGCCGTCGGGGAACCGGTCGAAGGGATTCGGGGCGGTGTACTTGATCAGTTGTTCGCGGGTCAGGTTGTTGATCTGCCCCCGCGCGTTTACCGCCACGAACGGCGGCAACAGACCAACCGCGGCCAACGCCAATATCGATGCTTTCATGTCATTCTCCTAAGCTCCAAGTACGCCGGAACCTCCGTGCCGGCTCTGGCTTCCAGCGAGTATACACCCACTCCGAGCGGATCGCCGGGCGCTCGGGAAGTGCTCGGAGAGCGTTCGGAAACTGGCGCCCGGCGTGAGCGCCGCCAAAGCGATATCGGGGGTGCATCCCGAATACGATCCGGAGTCCGGGATGGACATTCCGGCTTCGAGCGGTTCCCGGGGGATAACACCGCGCAGGGCAGTTCCTGGGCTTGCGGAATATGCGTTTCCAGCGCTTCACCCCGTACCGCCGCCGGTGAGACCGGCGCGAGGCTGGGCGCCGCCGAGTGCTCGGATTCTTCGACGGAGTCTGCCGCGTCGTGGAGCATCCCCCAATGCGCATCCTGGTCCGCCGCCAACTGGCTTACCAGGGCTGAATGTTGCGCCACGCAGTAGAAGCCGTCGGTATGCCCCGGGTACCGGCACTGGTACGCAAGTGCATGTGCGATGTCTTCGATATCGATCTCGGCTCGCGCCGGCGCGAGGGGATGCACGCGCCGGCTGGTGAACGTCCGAGCCCCTCCATAGCCACTTTGAGCTACGGCGAAACTCGTACCGAATGACTCACGTCGAGAAATGTGGGCGATCCGGATATCGGACCGCCCGGTCTGAAATGGCACAATGGGAGGTGCTGCTATGAAAATTCATGGTGTAAGCTACTTCACGCCGGCTGTTCTCTTGCTACTCTATCCGGCCGCGGTTCCGGCTCAGCCAACGACGCCTGACGCACAGGCGGCTCCGGCGGCTCCGCAGGCCGCGCGCGGGGGCCCGGTCACATTCAAGACGGAAACGAAACTGGTCCTGGTGCCGGTCGTGGTGCGGGACGTCAAGGGGAACGCGGTGGGCGGCCTGGGCAAGGAGGGCTTTCAGCTCCTGCAGGACGGAAGACCGCAGGTGATTCGGAGCTTTGCATTGGAGGAGACATCCGGCCGCACCGCGGAGGACAGGAGCGTGGGGGGCGGACCCAAAGCCGCGCCGATGGTTATGCCGGAACACTTCGCCGCGCTGATGTTCGACGACGCCGATATTGCCATTCGCCACGCCGAGGATCTCACTTACCCGCGCAAAGCGGCCCTGAAATACCTGGACACGATGCAGCCGGCGGACCGCGTGGCGCTGTTCACGTCGTCGGGCCAGTTCGACGTCGATTTCACGACGGATCGGGCGAAGATCCGGGATGCGCTCATGAAGATTGCGCCCACGCCGGGGGCTTTCGGTGCGATGACGCCCCAACAGGTGGCGCGGCTGGTCATCGCCCAGTGCGACAAGATCGTCGGCAGGATGTCGATCCTGCCGGGTCAGCGGACCTTGGTATTTGTCTCATCGGGTCTGGCGATTACGGGATCGGATACACTTCTTTGGACGGCCGTGCCGGAGACCATGCGGCTGATCGACCACGCCATCCGGTCCCGCGTGGTGATGAGCGCCATGGACGCGCGGGGTTTGGTGATGGACGGCGTGAGCCGTAACTATCGGGCCACGATGCAAGGGACGCCTACGAGCCGCGCCTGGGCGTTTCAGATGAGCATCAGCGACGGCACCGGCGGCAGGTTCATACGCGACACGAACGATCTGGACGGGGCAGTCCGGCAGCTCGCCGCTACGCCGAAGTTTATCTATGTTTTAGGCTTCTCGCCGGACACCGCGGCGGCCAAGAGCGGCTTCCACAAGCTGGAAGTGAAACTGCGGGACGGGCGGAAGCTCGATGTGCAGGCCCGCGCGGGTTATTACGACGCGGGTGCGCCGCAAGTGGCGGAGACGTCCAAAGAGCCGCCGCCAGCCGCCAAGCCGGAGACCTTCCACTATAGCGACGCGGATAGCAAGGAGGTGGCGCAGGCTCTGGACATCCAGCCAGGGGCGCCCGCTATGGAACCACCCAAAGCTCCCGCGGCCGTGACTGCGCCTGCTCCGCCACTGAAGAACGACGAAATGATCACCACGGATCGGCCCGCGGTATTCAGGGCGCAGACCAACCTGGTAGAGGTCCCGGTAGTGGTGCGGGACAGCGCGGGTCACGCGGCGGGAAATCTGAAGCGGGAAGACTTCCGTGTCCTGGACAAGGGTAAGCAGCAGGAGATTACGAAATTTGAGCTGGTGAAGGCGGCTGGATCGGCGGGGCCGGTGACCCAGCCCGTGCCTGGCGCGCCGGCTACCGGCGCATCGGCGAATCCCCCTGCCGGCCCCGGCGCGCCCCCGGCCGTGCCCACGCATTTCGTCGCTTTTGTCTTTGACGACCTGCACATGCGTACCGAGGACCTGCCGCAAGTGCGTGCAGCGCTGCTGAAATTCGTGGGCACGTCGCTGGGGCCGCGGGACCGCGTGGCTCTCTTCACGACCTCGGGTCTGCAGGGAGTCGATTTCACGGATCGTCCGGAGCAGATTGGCGAGGCGCTGAGGAAGGTCTCGCCGAGCCCGATCGCGGCGTCCGGCTTCAAGAGCATCGGCGACGCATATGTTAGTTACTTTCAAGCCGTGCAAGTCGACCAGCAGGTGGGACTTCAGCCGACGGCATCCGACGTTTCCAAATGTCTCGCGTTGCGTGTGGCCGTGCAGGAGCAGGAGTTTGGAGACTTCCACACCGCCGTGCAAGCGATACGCGACGCGTACACCAGCGGTTTCGAGGAGTCGCGCGCCACACTGGCGACGCTCAGGATGGTGGTCCAGCGCATGGCGGCCGCACCGGGGCAGCGCAGCGTGCTGCTGGTGTCGCCCGGCTTCTTCGTCCCGCCGGATCTGTCGAACGAGAGCGACCAATTGGTGGCGCTGGCCATTCGCTCCAAGGTTCTGATCGGCGCCGTCGACGCACGGGGCGGTTGGACGAGTCCGGCTTACAGCTCGTCCAAAAGGGGTGCGTCGGCAGCGTCCATCCGGGATGAGACGGCATTCCGGGATCTTGAAGAGCAAGCCAACACCGGCGAATTGATCGCGCTCGCCGAGGGCACCGGCGGCGCGGCGAACCTGAACAACGATTTCCTGGGCGGCATCGAGAAGGGAGCGGCCGTCCCCGAGTTTTCGTATGTGTTGGGCTTTGTGCCGCAGGACCTCAAGCCGGACGGCAGCTTTCATCCGCTGAAGGTGACTGTGGCGGGTGAGAAACTGAGCCTGCAGGCGCGGCGGGGATATTGGGCGCCGAAACACGTGGAGGACGAGGCGGCGGTTTCCAAGCAGGAAATCGAGGACGCCGTATTTTCGCGCGACGAGATTCACGGCCTCCCGGTGGAGATGCACACGCAGTTGACCAAGGCCGGAGAGCAGGCGAAGTTAAACGTGCTGACCAGCGTGGATTTGAAGTCGATCCAATTGCGCAAGGCGGAGGACAGGAATCGCAACGATCTGAGAATTGTGGCGGCGCTGTTCGATACCAACGGCAACTTCCTGGTTGGCACGGAGAAACTGGTCCAGCTTCGGCTGCGTGACGAGACGGTCTCCAGGCTGGAGGGGAAGCCGCCGGCGGTGATTCGCACGGAATTCGACGTGAAGCCGGGCGGATACCTGGTGCGGTTGGTGGTGAGGGATGCGGAGGCACGGCAGATCGCGGCGGAGAATGCGGCGGTCGAAGTGCCGTAGGTGAACCGGTCGCGGGAGCGCGGGTGCCCGAGCGGCATCGCTTCGGGAAAGTCCAAGGATTAGAGCGAGGTGCGCATGCGTGCGGTTCTCTTGTTCGGATTGATTTCGGTGTGTGGCGCCGCGGCGCAGGAGCAGTCCGGCCAAACGTTCAGGTCGGGTGTGACGATGATCGAGGTCCCGGTCGTGGTGCGCGACCGGGACGGCCACGCAGTCGGCGATTTGAAAAAGGACGACTTTCGCCTTTTCGATAATGGCAAACCGGTGGAGATCGCCGGTTTCTCGGTGGAGAAGCCGGGCAGGACGATTGCCAGCAGATCGCTGCCCGGTCCCGAGGGCGCTGCGAACCCGGATACGGCCGCTGCGCCGATCGACGTTCCCGAGCGCTTTATTACTTACTTCTTCGACGATCGGACGATGGGAGGCATCGCCGTTCTGTCGCGCCTTCGCGACGCCGCGGCGAAACAGATCGACGCTTTGCAGCCCGGCGATCGCATCGCGATTGTCACCTCGTCGTGTTCCGTCGCGCTGGATTTTACCAACGACCGGGCGAAGTTACTGGAAGCGCTGTCGCACCTACAACTGTATCCGCCCCAGGTGTGCCGCGTTTCGGGCGCCGATGTATTGCAGATCGAGGTGCTGAAGAACGTCGTGAAACGGATGGCGAACCTGCCCGGCAGCCGGGAGATCCTACTCATCTCCGGCGGGTTCGGGATTGGGTCCTACCGCTCGGCTCGCCAATTGACGGACGTGATCGAGGCGGCCGTGCGCTCCAAGTTGATCATCGACGCTCTGGACACAGGTTCGAGAACGGAATCGGCTGGACCAGGGGCTGCCGGGATGGACCCACGTCCCGGCGGCAAGCACGCTCCCAAGATTATCGACGCCACGCAGCCTCTGGTGCTGGTCGATCTGGCCCACGGCACCGCCGGAACGTATGTGACGGGGAACGATTTCGGCGTGAACCTGCGCAGGCTATCCACGCCCGAGAGTCACTATGTGCTCAGTTTCGTTCCCACGGCGAAGTCGGATGGAAAGCTGCATCGGTTGAAAGTGGAATTGGAGAATAAGGGTAAGTTCACGGTCGAGGCTAGGAAGGGGTATTATCCTCCTGAGCCGGCGGAGTGAGGTAGGGCTGGTTAAGTTTGCGTAGGACGGCATACCTCGATGAACGATTCGCTTGCCGATCCGCCTTGGACGCTCCAACGCCAACGGCTTCACGATATGAACCGCTCGGGGCTGTATTACCAGCCGCGCGGCGAAAGCGCGGAGAGCCTGAAACCGATGCGATTGATCGACGAAGAGTACACGCGGCGGCCGTTCTTCGGCGGCCGGCGGACGATGCTGAGGCTCCACGCGCAAGGCTATCCAGTGGGCCGCCATCGAGTGCGGCGGCCGATGGGACTGCTGGGATTCCACGCCGGGCACTGGCACGCGGCGTGCTTTCCCGCGCGCCGGAACGCCAACGACGGAATAACGATGACCGGGGACCTGCATTGCCGATCTTCCGTCATTCGGACGTTCCGGTCTGGGCCGGCCCGCCGGAAGTTATGCCTTTTTGCCTGCCACGAGGAGCACAACGCCGCCAACGAGCGCCACCGCGCCAAGGATGGGAGGCAGCGGAACGGTGTGCGTCTTTTCGCGTGTCGCGTGAATTGGTCCGATGTCGACTACCTTTTCCCTGGTTGTGTAGCTACAACCGCCCCACGCAAGACCCAACAGACCAAGTACCACCAGGATCACCCCAAGCGTTTTGTTCACGGCGGCCTCCTTTGGCGGCGCTAAAAGCGGTGACTATCTCCAAATGGAGCTATGGACACAGCGCAACGAACCGTTCATTCTACTTCTCGAGTACGGTGGGTGTCAAACAGTACCGGTTCACCGGTTCACCGGGCGTTTCGAGGAAGCGCGGCGCCTTGTTCGACGTAAAGTCCGCACTCGCGGGCGCCGCGGCGCTAAGGCGTTCACTGCTTCTTCTTGTGCAAGGGGAAGTGACCGCCCGTGACGATGCCGCCGACCTTCCCGGCGCCTTTCAGGATGTCCTTCGGAATTTCCTTGAGCGTGCAGCGTTTGAAGGCTTGGACGTCCGAGCTCTTGGTGATCTCGTCGATCGAATAGTGTACGAGATCTTCTTCGATGCCATAACAGCCGCCGACGAATCCCGCTTCGATCATGAACCGCTGCGCGTCGCGCCAGTTCTGGAGATCGATCGCCATCCCGGTCTCGTGAAACGACATCCCGGGTTGGGCGACCTTTCCGTGACCGTTCAGCTCCTGGTAGAGCTCGTATTGCAATTGGTTCGACCGAAAGCCGTAGTTGACTTTGAGATGCTGCGCCTTCTTCTTGAACATTGCCGCGTCGGCCGCCAGCAGCTTGTCGCGAATCGTCTGGCGCAGGAACACCGTGTGGCCGCGAAGATCCGTGGCGTACTTGCCGTCGATGGGGACCGGAACGAGCGGCTCATGCAGCGTTCTGGCGTAGGTCTTCGGCCCCAGATAGTTGCCCGATTGCACGTCTTGTACGAAGCTCATGCGGACGAAGTCCTGCTGGAGTGCGGCCGGGACTACCGCGGGGCGGAACACGGACGCGTCACCTGACGTGGACTGCTTGATCCGGTTCGCCTGCTCCGCGGCGCCGTCCCCACGGATTGGAGCGGCGCTGGAAGCCTTCGCAGCCGGAGCGGTCGATTGCGGACCTTCCGGGATGGGTGCATCGGATGGTGCGGATGCGGGCACGGTGCCGTCCACGTGCCTTGGAGAAAGGATGAAGTGTACGCCTATGGAGAGAAGCAGGACGCCCAAGGCACCCGCCACTATCAAGATAATTTTAGATCTGGTCATGCGAGGTTTTCATCAGTATACACCCGGCATGAAAGCTGCCACAAACATTGGCGCCCGCGCCCTCCGGCGGGAGGCTGGTGGCTGTGAGCGTTTGAGACGTTTTGGTGGACTTGGTGAGATTCGCGTTTCACGACCTCTTCCATGCCATTTAAGAAACATCAATCACTTGCGGGCATTCTGGCGCAAAACAAAGGACTTAACAGGAGGCGATTTGGACGCCGGTGGACGCCACGGGGCGACTCTTGGGGCGTCCGGACTCCACGCGGACTCCAGGACGCCACACTGGGAACTGGCACGAGGCGTGCTTTGCCGCGCGCGGTTGTAAGCCGTTGTGATCGTCGTCTGCTGAAGGAGACAACGTTTATTTCCGTATAAGGACGATGCCCATGTGGGGGGCCGAAACCCGACTACCCGGGCTGAGGCCGATGTGTTCGCACTCCTGCCCGCGCCAGGCTTGCGCACGCTCGACTGTAATGCCACCAGCTCTCTAAGACCGGGAATTCGCCGCCAACGGCACGCGACGACGGTCGGGGCGGTCAGGGGATAACACGGTGCGCCGTAGCTCGTGCGGCAAGCGCCCAAGAGGCCAGATAGATCGCGCCCGCCAGGGCGAGGAGATATTGAAAGCCGATTAGCAGTGAACTGCTCTCGGCGAATCCGCCCAGAATGGCGCCGGCGGTGTTATAGGCCAGCGCTTGCTCCGGTCTCTTCGCCTGCCGGAAGAGCATCGCAAAGATGACCCCGGCGTAGAAAACGGGCGCCAGGACCAACGCCCCAGCGGCGACCGCCCGCGCCGGCAGGGGCCAGCCAAGAAAGCTGTCCAACGGGACCGCTACGTTCAGCGCGAGCGTCCCGAGCAGCCCTGCGTAGTAGGGCGCCATGCCAGCGGGCTTCCGCTTCAGAACGCATAGATTCGCGATCAGGATCATGACCAGCACCGCGGAAAACACCACCGCGTTCACGATCCATGTGCTGCCGAAAATGAGGGCCATGTGAACCACCGCTTTGGTTTCGAGCAGCATGAAACCGGCGCCCAGCAACAGCATCGTGAGATGCGGACCGGCGGACTCCCGGCCGTCCGTTCGCCAGCCGAACACGCGCAGCATCACCAAAGAGATCAGCCCCATCACGATGACTCCCCGCCAGACCAAGTCCGGAATCATGGGACTCCGCAGATAGAGGAAGGGCCAAGCGTCCCGGGCCGTACGCAGATCGGCCGGAGTTTCGACCTTGGCAGGACTCAGGCGTATGGAGTCACCACCCTCGCGCGCCACAAAACCGTCAGGCGAGGACGGGCCGGCCGGCGCTCCGGCTGGAATCCGGTACGGGCCTTTCTCACGGAACCCGCGCTCGATGGCCGCCGCCCGCGGGCCGTCGAAGATCAACGTGAATCCTTCGGCCTTCTGGCCCACCGTAATCGCGTCGCGTTGCGGCAGAGTCAGAACCACCGGCGGCCGGCCAAAGGCGGCGAGCGCGGTTTTTACCAGCCGGGCAACGATCCAGCCCTGCCGGAAGTAGTTGTACATAACGAACAGGCCGTCCGGGTCAAGCGCTCGCCGCACATCGGCTAGCGCCTCTTCGGTGAACAGATAGCTCTCCAGTCGGAGGTTACTGACGCTGCTGTGCAGCACCAGCGAATCGATCAGGGCGAATACGATCAGATCGTATTTGCGATGGGTGGAACGTAGGAAATTCCGCCCGTCCGTCAGGTACACCTCCACACGCGGATCCTGATAGGGCCGGTCCGGGTGGTTGTCCCTGCCGAGGTTCTCGATTACCGGATCGATCTCGACGGCGTCGATGCGGGCATCGGGCGCGGCCCACGCGAGCGCCCGGCTCACGTCATTCCCGGACCCTGCCCCGATGATGAGAATGTTGCGGAAAGGCGGCTGGGACACGTCGCGGTTCAACAGGTAGGGAATCGCGTAGCCCGGGAACGGATCGTTCCGGCTCACCATATTCTGGGCTCGTCAGAAGAAATCGTGGGTCAACTCCGGTTCCGGCAGCTTGCCAAGTGAGTGATAGAGGGCGAGTTCGAGTACACGGTAGGTACGGAAGCCGTAGGATTTTCTCATGGTGACTTTGGCTT
>Ga0326728_10001326_pt1 | contig 88429 bp, 64 predicted proteins | sample MB3enrmetagenome_FD_207602 | JGI IMG/M metagenome (GOLD analysis project Ga0326728, IMG submission 207602) | Lab enriched peat soil microbial communities from McLean, Ithaca, NY, United States - MB31MN | ecosystem: Environmental > Terrestrial > Soil > Wetlands > Peat | place: USA: New York... | reverse complement strand
CGTGAGCATCTCGAATTGTTGAGAACCTTGACTATCTTCCTACACGATGCGTTTCACACGATAAAACGACATCTCAGGTACGCAACACAGAATGGAAGTCGGGGGGGGAGCGCCGCCGGTCTCCTGCTGGCCGACCACCGACAGCCGACGACCGACGACGCCAGAAATTGTTGCGGATTTTGGCAATCTTCCTACACGACACGTTTTGCGAGATAAAACGATATCTATAACCGAGGCGGCCTTCCAGCTTCCTGCTCGGTGCTTGGAGCCGTTTCTTGTCGACGACCGACAGCCGAAGAGCGACGACCCGTGAATTCTTGAGAACCTTGACCATCCTGCGCCTTCCCGCCCGGTGCTCCCTCCAAGGTGAAACGAAAAACGTTGAAACGACCCGCTGACGGGGGACCGGACCGGGGACGGGAGACGGGCGACGTGCCATCCTGATGGCCGCCTCCTAGCTCCTAACGCCCAACTCCTGTCTGCTGTTCTGGCTGACCGCCGACCGCCGAATGCTGACAGCCACCAGCCTTGTTGCTCGGTGCTCCTTCCAACGTGAAACGAAAAACGTAAAACGACCCGCTGGCCGGAGACGGGAGACCGGAGACGGGGGACGTGTTATTTTGATGGGCGATGAAACGCAAGCCCAGCATTTGTATCGTAGGGGCGGGGAACCTGGCCAAGTCGTTGGTTCCGGCCCTGCGCGCGGCCGGCTATGTAATAGACGAAATCATCAGCCGCAACCAGCCGCAGTCGCTGGCGCGGGCGCGGAGTCTGGCCCGCGTGGCCGGCGCCCGTGCCGCGGCCATGGATCGCGCCAAACTCCTGGCAGACGTTGTATGGCTATGTGTGAACGACGGCGCCATTGCCGCCTGTGCCGCCGAATTGGCGGCGCGCACGCCGGCAGGCCGGGCCGCCAGGCGCAGAGGAAAGGCTTGGACGGGAAAGACCGTCCTCCACTCCAGCGGCGCCTTGAGCAGCAGGGAACTGGCGCCTCTGCGCCGCCAGGGTGCGGAGGTGGCCTCCGTGCATCCCATGATGACGTTCGTGCGCCGCAGTTCGCCATCGTTGCGCGGCATCGGCTTCGCCATTGAAGGCGGCCGCGCGGCTGCCGCCGTGGCCAGCAGCATCGCGAGCACGCTGGGCGGGGAAGTGTTTGCTATCCGGGAATCCGCCAAGGCGCTTTATCACGCCTGGGGAGCCTTCGGCTCGCCTCTGCTGGTGATGGATCTGGCGTTGGCCGCAGAGGTGGCGCGGGCGGCCGGCATCGGCCCGCGGACGGCGGCAAGAGTGATCGAACCCTTGGTGCGGCAAACCATCAAGAATTACTTTAAGTATGGCGCGAAGGCAGCGTTTAGCGGGCCTTTTGTTCGTGGCGACCTGGAAACCGTGCGCCGGCATCTGCGCGCGCTGGAGCGGGTTCCCGGCGCCCGCGACGTTTATGTTGCGCTAGCGCGTTCGGCGTTGCGAACCTTGCCGGTGAAGCGGAAAAGCGCGATCGAAGCAACCCTCGCTATAATCAATCTGTGAGCGTCATCAAGCAGATTGCCGCGGCCAATTTCCCCACTCGGTGGGGCAAGTTCCGAATCCTGGGGTTCGAAGGCCATTTCGACGCCGGGGGCGAGGGGCGCAAGGAGACCGCCGTGGCCCTGGTGATGGGGGATATTCATGCCGCGGTTCCGCTGGTGCGCATCCATTCGCAGTGCCTTACCGGGGACGTGTTCGGATCGCTGCGTTGCGACTGCCGGCAGCAGCTCGAAATGGCATTGTCGATGATCGCCGCCCAGGGCTCCGGCGTGCTGGTGTACGAGCAGCAGGAGGGCCGCGGCATCGGCTTAATGGCCAAATTGCAAGCGTACGAGCTGCAGGACAAGGGCCTGGACACGGTGGAAGCGAACGAAGAACTGGGTTTCGACGCCGATTGCCGGCAATATAGTTTGCCGGCGGGGGTCCTGAAAGCTCTGGGCCTGAGGCAGGTGCGGCTGCTCTCCAATAACCCCGATAAGGTCGCCGCTCTGGAGAACGCCGGCATTGAGGTCACCGAACGCGTGCCCTGTGAAGCCGAGGCCCACAAGTATTCCGAGCAGTACCTCCGCACCAAGAAGGAGAAGCTGGGACACCTGTACAGCACTCTGGAATAGGGCCGCAAGCACCGTGTTAGCGGCGCTTGGCTGTCGCCGGAAACTGCTGCTAAAATGGGCTAGCCGCTTCGTGGGGCTATAGCTCAGTTGGGAGAGCGCAGCAATCGCACTGCTGAGGTCGTCGGTTCGAGCCCGACTAGCTCCACCATGGAATCAATTTTTAGCTGTCAGCGTTCAGCTTTCAGCGGTCAGCCCCAGCATAAGTCCAGTCAGGAGGATAGTATTTGTTCGAGCGGCGTGGACCTGATTCAGGGGTAAGCTGCGGCCGATTTGGGGAACTTTGCCGAGGCATAAGGACTTGACAGCCGAGGGGACAGAAAGCTGCGTGCTTTCGGTACAGAAGCTGAATATCAGCTTCGGCAGCCGGGCCGTGATTCGCGATCTTAGCTTTGCCGTGGCCGGGGGAGAAGTATTGGCGATCATCGGGCCCAACGGCTCGGGCAAGACCGTCCTGCTGCGGGCCTTGCTGCATCAGGCGCCGTATTCGGGCACGGTGCAATGGGCCGGGGGAGCGAAGCTGGGGTACGTCCCGCAGAGCATTGCCGCCGACCGTCAATTGCCGCTTCAGGTTCGCGACCTGCTCAACGCCAAAGCCCGCATTCTGAAGCTGCCGCCGGCGGCGGTGGCGGAAGCGGCGGAAAGCGTACGGCTGGCGCCGGAACTGCTCACTACCCGGATCGGGGTGCTCTCCGGCGGCCAGTTTCAGAAGATGCTGATTGCCTTTGCCCTGCTCGGGGACCCCAACGTGCTGCTGGTAGATGAGCCCACCGCCAGCTTGGACGAACTGGCGCAGGAGCACGTTTATGAATTGTTCGAAAAACTGCGGGCCGAGCGGCACCTGACGATTTTGCTGGTTTCCCATGATTTGAGCGTGGTCTATCAGTCCGCGACCAAAGTCTTGTGCCTGAGCATGGACGCGCCTTGTTGGGGCGCCCCGCGCGATATCCTTACGCCCGAGAATCTCGCCGCGGTATATTCGGCGGCGCCAAAATTCTACCAGCACATGCACCATCACAACTATGCCGCTCACGAGTAGCCCGCCGGGAGAAATCTTCGGAATCGTTCTCGCGCTGCTCTTCGCCGTAGCGGCCGGGCTGGTGGGCTGCTTTGCGCTGATGAAGCGGATGCTGCTGGCCAGCGACGTAATTTCGCACGTGGCGCTTCCGGGTATCGCGGTGGCGCTGCTGCTGGGATTCAACCCCCTGCTGGGCGGCGCCACGACGCTGCTGCTGGGAACGTTGCTGATCTGGCAACTGCAGAAGCAGACCGGCCTGGCGACCGAAGCCATGATCGGCGTGGTTTTTGCCGGATCGCTGGCGCTGGGGGCCGCGCTCACTCCGCAGGAAGACCTGGCTGAAGCGCTTTTCGGGCGTTTTCAAACTCTGTCACTGCCCTCGTTCCTGCTGGGGGTGGCTGCGGTTTTATTGATCGTAGGAACAATTTTCCGGTTCCGGGAGCAGCTCTTGTTGGCCCTGTTCTCGCCCGAACTGGCGGCGGCTACGAGGGTCAAGACCAGCCGTCTCGATCTGTATTTTCTGCTGGTTTTCAGCCTGACGGTCCTGGTGGGATTGCGGTTTATGGGAGCGCTGCTGGCGGGCGCTCTGGTGATCATTCCCGCCACCACCGCCCGGCGCCTGGCCGGCAGCGTGCCGCAGTTTCTGTTGGTTTCCTGCCTGGCCAGCGTTACCGCCGTGGCGCTGGGCTATGCCGTTACATCACTCTTGCCCGGACGGCTTGGCTTGGGGCCGGTAGTGGCTATCCTTTCGACGCTGCTGTTTGCTCTGAGTCTGCTCAAGCGAAGCGTATGAGCCAGGTTTTATGCGCCAGGGCGGGGGGAATAAGCTGCGATGGCCTGGGCCAGGCTCGCGGTGGTTACCGGTTTGGCGACATAGTCGTCCATGCCGGCTTCCAGACAGCGCTCGCGGTCTCCGCTCATGGCGTGGGCGGTGAGGGCAATGATGGGGACGTGATCGCCGGTAACGCTTTCCTCCTCGCGCATGCAATACGTTACCTTGAACCCGTCCATTTCCGGCATCTGCACATCCATGAGGACCAGGTCGAAATGCGCCGCTCTCCACTTGGCTAATGCTTCCTCGCCATTGGCTGCCAGAGTTACGCGATGTCCCAGCTTCTGCACCATGGCGGCGGTAAGTTTCTGGTTCACCGGATTGTCTTCCGCCACCAGGATGTGGAGGGGCATCGGCGAAGCACTAGGGTCTTCCGGCTCGGCCCCAATCCCGCAGGCAGCATGGGAGTCAGGCGTTTCCGCCAGCGCCGCGCCCAAAACCCGGCGGATGGCCAGCAACAGTTCGCCGGCACGAATGGGTTTTACCAGATAGGCGCTTACGCCCAGGGCGTGACATCGTTGCGCGCTGGCCGCCTGGTCAGAGGAACTCAGCATCAGGATCATGGCGCCATGCAGCGCAGGTTCAGCCTGGATGTGCTGGACGACGGCGAAACCATCCATGTCCGGCATCTGTTCGTCGATGAGAATGACACGGTAGGGCCGGCCTTGCGCGGCCGCTTGCCGGAGGCGGCGAAGGCCCTCTTCCCCGCTGGCGGCTTCATCCGGCAACATCCGCCACTGCCGGGTCATGCCCAGGAGAACTCGCCGGTTGGTTTTATTGTCATCAATGATCAGCACCGGCAAATCCGTCAGTTCGCCAATATCGGCCGGCGGCGCCGCGTCGCCCATTTCGGCGACGGGCAGCAAGGGCATGGTGAAGTGGAAAGTCGAGCCCTGTCCGGGCGTGCTTTCCACCCATATGCGTCCGCCCAATAGGTCGACGATACGGGCGGCAATCGCCAACCCCAATCCCGTTCCGCCGTAGTGGCGCGAGGTGGAAGTATCGGCCTGTTCGAAAGGCTGAAAAATTTCCCGCTGCTTCTCGGGCGCAATGCCGATTCCGGTGTCGCGCACGGCAAAGTGGAAAACCAGTCCTTTCTCGCACCGCCCGCTCAGTTCGACACTGATCACGACTTCACCTTCAGAGGTGAACTTAATGGCGTTGCCGATCAGGTTGCAGAGCACTTGCCGCAGGCGCACGGGATCGCCGCAAACCTCCAGGGGCAGGTTGGGAGCGGCGTCCAACGCCAATTCCAGGCCTTTGTTGTGAGCAGGAATCGCCATGCCTTTCACGATTTCGCCGGTAATGTCCCCCAAGCTAAAGGGAACAAACTCGAAGGTCAGCTTGCCGGCTTCGATCTTGGAGTAATCCAGAATGTCGTTGATGACTACCAGCAGGGCATCGGCGGAGAGTTTAGCCATGCACAGCAACTCGCGCTGTTCCTCCGTGAGCCCGGTGGCCAGAACTAGTTCGGTCATTCCCAAGATGCCGTTCATGGGAGTACGAATTTCGTGGCTCATGTTGGCGAGAAATTCGCTTTTGGCGCGATTGGCGCGTTCCGCGGCCACTTGCGCCGCCTCGGCCGCTTGCTTGGCCGCGCTCAGTTCGGCGGTGCGGGCATCCACCAGGGCGACGAGGGCCCGCGCCTGGGCCTGGGCCTGGAGGGAACGCAGGCGCAGCACGGCCAGAAACATTCCGGCGAAGGTCAGTATGGCGCCGCTCCAGAACCACCGGGTTTGGTAGAAGTGCGGAGAGAGCCGCAAGGCTACGGACGCCATGCTCTGTCCGGCGTCCCGGCTGCCATGGGCGCGGACGCGAAAGCGGTACCTGCCGGGTGGAATATTGGTGTAGAAGGCCGTGCGCCGCCGGTCCGCATCGATCCAGTCGGAATCGAATCCTTCCAACTGGTATTGGAAGCGGAGGTCTTCAGGAGCGGTGAATGTGGTTACCGTGTAGTGAATTTCCAATTCGCCGCGGCCCGAAGGCAATACCATTTCGGAAGCGGACAGCGGGATCTCTTTTCGATCCAGGAGAAGCGCTTCGATGCGCGGACTGACCGTGTGCGCCAAATGTACGCGCCGGGGATCGACCACGGAAACGCCGTTTCCCGTTGCCACCCAAATTCGTCCATCCGCCGCCTTCCAAAGGTTCGGCTGGACAGACATGCTGCACTCGTCCGCCCGCATGCCGTCGGGAACGCCAAAGTACAGGGGATTAAGGGAATGGGTCAGCCCCTCTGCCAGGTCGTTCAATTCTTTCTTACGGATGCGCAGCATGCCCTGGCTGGATCCGGCCCACAAATTTTCGTTGCTGTCTTCGGTGAGGGAGTTGATTTCCAGGGGCAGTCCCAGGGCGCGGGGATAAACCGTAACCTTCCCGTTCCGGAAGCGAATCAAGCCGGCGTCGCGGGTGCCGATCCACAAGACTCCTTCCCGGTCTTCGTACACGGAGCGTACCGGGCCCTCGGGCATCTGCTGCTCCAGGGTCAGGTTGGAGAGCTTACCGTCGTGCAGCCGGGAAACGCCGTGATTGGTGGCGATCCACAACCCTCCGTCCCGTCCCGGCGCAATTTGCATGACGGCCGGCCCGGCCAAGCCATCGGCGACGCCATAGTTCGTAAACTTGCCCCCGCGAAAGCGGCTGAGCCCGCCGCTGGTACCGATCCAAAGGGTTCCCTCCCCATCGCGCACGATCACGCGCACGATGTTGTTGGCCAGTCCCTGGGCCGTCGTGAACACCACGACCTTTCCGTTCCTGAGCATGTGGTTGAGGCCCCAGCCTTCCGTGCCCACCCATAAGGAATTATCCGCGTCCACGAACAGCGCGCGAACCATGTTGCTGGAGAGGCCCTGCTGCGTGCGATAGACGGTTAACCTGCCGTTGTGCAGCCGGTTCAGGCCGCCACTCTGGGTGGAAATCCACATGTCTCCGTTGTGGTCTTCGATTACGGCGCGCACAAAACCGCCGGCAAGCCCTTCGGCGGTGGAAATAGTATCAAAAAACATGTCTCGGAACTGGTTGAGGCCGGCGTTGGTTCCTATCCACAGCGCGCCCTCGCGGTCCTCCAGCAGCGAAGTTACGCTGTCGGAGGAAAGGCCGGAGGAGTACTGGAAGGCGGAGACATCACCTTTAGGACCGAGGCGCCACAGTCCGGCGCCTTCCGTCGCAGCCCAGAGATAGCCGTACGCATCCATGTGGAGCGCGTTAATCGGGGTTTTGTCCACGCCCTCTTGGGAGACCGGGACCAAAAGCTTACGGCCCTTGAGCAACTTAAGACCATCTTGCGTGCCGACCCAGAGATCCTGGTGATGAATCAGCAGCGAGCTTACGTAGAGACTTGAATGCGGCCCCCGTAAGGGGCTTAAGTCTCCATGCTGCCAGCGCAGCAAGCCTTTCCCATTGGTGCCGATCCAGATCTCATGGTCCGGGCCTTCCGCCAAGGCCCTGACTTCCCCTGAGGCGATCCACTGCGCCGCTCCATTACGATACCGGTATACTCCCGCTTCGGTGCCGATCCACAGAGCGCCTTCGTGGTCCTCAAGTATGGCCCGCACGTAACCGAGTAAGCTGGAATCGCGGAAATCGCCTTTCCAGGATGCCCGGGTCAACTGGCCATTTTGATAGAAGAAAAGGCCGCTGCCGTTGCTTCCGATCCATAGCCGTCCGTCGCGGCTTTCGTGAAGACACCACGCGCTCAGTTCCCGAAAAAAAGGGAGAAGGGTGAACTGGATGCCGTCAAAGCGCGCCAATCCGTCGGGCGTAGCTATCCACAAGTAACCGTCGCGGGTTTGCAGCATGGTCCGGACATGATTCCGCGGCAGGCCGTCCTTCATCAACCAGACCCGGCGCCCATACTTGCCCAACGCGACACCGGGTTCCAGGGCACGCGCCTGCAGGCCGCAGCCAAACAGCAGCGCCATCGTGGCCGCCAGGGCCATTCGCCATGGAAGACGCCGTATCACTCTTTAAGATCTATCGACAAGAAAGGCGGCTCACTGTAGGGCAAAAAACCTCCGTGGCGGGTGTGCCGCTGGCGCTACGCCCGTTCCAGGACCTTCCGGACTTTTTGCAGTTCGGCGCGCCGCTGCTTGTCCACTGCGGGATACTCAGGGTGCAATTCCTGGAGCGTCTCCACCACCACCGCCGCCACCACCAGCCGGGCGAACCACTTATTGTCGGCGGGGACGACATGCCATGGGGCATACGGCGTGGCGGTCTGGCGAATCATCTCTTCGTAGGCGCGCACATAACCGTCCCAGAATCCGCGTTCTTGGATGTCGGAGAGGGAAAATTTCCAGTTCTTTTCCGGCTCTTCCAAGCGCGCGAGAAAACGCTGCTTCTGTTCTTTCCTGGAGAGATGCAGGAAAAACTTGCGAATCACCGTGCCGTTGCGGGAAAGGTACTGCTCTACGGCGCGAATGTCGGTGAAACGCTCGTCCCATATGTCTTTTCCCATCAGCGAAGGCGGAATCCTTTCGTTCTGCAAGACCTCGGGATGAACGCGCGCGACCAGAACCTCCTCGTAGTACGACCTATTAAAAATGCCGATATGGCGACGGCGGGGAAGGCGGCAAAGGGCGCGCCACATATAGTCGTGGTCCAATTCTTCTTCGGAAGGCTGTTTGAAAGAGAAAACCTCGCAGCCTTGCGGGTTGACTCCGGAAAGGACATGGTTGATGGTGCTGTCTTTGCCGGCGGCATCCATGCCTTGAAAAATCAGGAGCACGGCCCAGCGGTCCTGCGCGTAGAGCTTATCTTGCAGCACCCGAAGCCGGACGATGTCGTCCTCTAAAATCCGAGCGGCGTGCTTATGCCGGGAAATTCCCGCGGTATCGGCGGCATCGAAGTCTTTCAACCGAAATTTCCTGCCATCGGTTACGCGGTATCTCTGTACGAGCTTGGAAGAGTTCATAGTTTCGTCCTATGGCATTACCTTGAGCCGGTTCTGCGCGAGGCGGTAGCTGGAGCCGGGAACCCGGAGCGCCTCTTTAGGTTTGACGACCTTGGCGTAATCGGACCTGGCGGCCTCGCGTTCCCCATATTGTTCGGCAATGCGCCCGAAGGCGTACCAGTAGTCGGGATTAGGCTCGTCGAGATTCTGCACGTCCATGGCTTGAATCAGCACCTCGCGCGCCTCTTTCGTCTTTCCGGCTTCGGCATAGAGGCAGCCCAGGGTGTGCAGAATGTGATAGTCATGCGGACTGAGCTGGGTGGCCTTGATGGCGGTTTCGATGTCAGGTTTCTCGGTTTCCGGAAGGAAAAGCGTCCACCAAGCGAGATCGTTGAGGTCCTCGGCGCCGGGCTTGCCAAGTTCCACCACCTTCCGGCTCCACTCATAGGCCGCGCGATAGTCCTCCTGGGCCAAAGCGTTGAAGACGAGCGCCCGCAAGGCATCGGCATCGTCCGGCATCCGCTGGCGCCGCTGCTGAGCCAGTGCCTGAGCCTGCTCGAAACGGCCCAGCGCGCGCAAGGCGTAGGAGTAAGCATAGAAAACGCGTTTCGATTCGGGGTACCGGGAGGCCAGCTCGGCGGCCACCGCCAAAGATGCTTCATGGTTATCGAGCAAATCGTATCCCTTGAGCAGGGCGAGGCTGAGGTTCGTTCGTTCCGGTTCATCATGGGCGGCTTTCTTCGCCGCTTCCAGCAGCGCTACGCCTTGTTTGGCAGTAGGCTTGGTCTGGGCGAGAAGGGCGGCAGCGGCCAGATTCATTTGGGCCGCATCCGCTTCCATGCCTTTGGTCCAAAAGCGCGGGAAGGGTTCGCCGGAGAGCGGGTCGTCGCCCCCTTCCAGGTGTTGCTCGTCCCGAACCCAGTTCAGGAGAACGCGGGCGCCCTCGAGATCGTGGGCCGCAACCCGGTCGAGAATTTCCAGCCCGATCGCATTGGGATTTTCGGCGGTGTCGAGAATCCGGTACTTGCCGTTCTCGTTGACGATGAAGAAGGTCCCGCTCTCGGCGGATGGAATCTGGAGCTTCACGCGATATCCGGAAGCGTCGCTGCCTTCCGTTTTCAGCTCCATGTCCTGGAGCATGAGATCGATGGTGACATCGGGAAAAGACCCATTGCGGGCAAGAGTGCGCCGCGCTTCCTTGCCGCTCTGCAGGAATTTATCCAATGCTTCCTGGTCGGTGTTCTTCAGCACTGCCTGAGCATTCCGGCTGAGGAGGGCGTCGAATTTTTCCAGGGTCGCGTTGGGGTCCAGCGAGAGCAGAAAGAATTCCGTGACTACGCCGGCGGGATTGTTCTCAAACTTAAGCTCTTCGTGCGGGCGCGCCTTATGCAGCATGGATGCCAGCCCCACGGTATGGATGGTGCTCTCGCCGGAGGCGCCCGCATCCAGAAAGTCTGCGGCCACGGAGTACCGGCGGAGGTTCATCAGCATTTCGCCGGCCGTTTTCACCGTTTGCTTGAACTCCTCGTCTCCGCCGGAGCGCTGATTGGCCTCAGCGATGCCCGCCTGACTGCCGTTGGCCGCTCCGGCACAGGCCACGATCAAGGCTTTGGGCTGGGGATTCAAAGTCTCGGCGTACTTGCGCGCTTCGGCGAAGTCGCCGGCATAGAACAAGGCGTAGGCCAGATTGTCTTGCAGCTCCAGTCCGGCCAATTTTTCCGGGGACAGCTTGCGGTACTCGGAAATGGCTTCTTGCAGCTTGGCGCCGGAACCGTAACGCACGCCTTCCTGGTTGTATTCCAGGAGAATGGCGAGATTGCCGGTAATCTCCTGGTCGTCGGGATCAAGTTGGGCGGCAGCGCGAAAAGCCGCCGCCGCGCCCGGGTAGTCGCTGCCGGGACGGAACTTTCGCCCCACCAAGTCAAATTCCAGGACCTCGCCCAAGACCTTCTCCGCCAAGGCGGAGCCCGGCTCGAGTTTGACGGCCAAACGCGCCTCTTCGCGGGCCGCCTCGCCCATGCCGGCCTCAAGCAGGGCCTTGGCAATGCGCAGGTGATACACCGCCGCCTGGGGCTGGCGCGCAATCAGGGCGCGATAACTTTGAAACGATTCTTTGACCTTGCCTTGCTGCAGCAGCGCCTGGCCCACCGGCTCGAAATTGATCAGAATAGCTTCGCCCCCGCGCAAGGCGGCCACCTGGTTGCGCAATTCCGTGGCCTCGGCGGCAGAGTAGCGGCGCTTGACCGTGTCGAACCGGATCACCGCGTGGACCACGCCATCGTCTCCGGCGGAAAACTGCTCGGTAAGCGCCGCCGGGCCGAGCGCCAGGGTTACGTCCTGGGGAAGAGGCTTGGGCTGGAACCCCAGGGGAGGAACAATGCGGTAATCCCATTCGACGGCCAACGCCTCCGGCAACTGATAATCCGCATGCCGCTGCTTCTTGACTTTGCTTCCGCCGGCGTTGTCTTCCTCATCTTCCCGCCGTTGCAGTTCATCGGGGAGGCGGGAAAACAAACCCTCGAGGCGAATGGCGGCAGCCGCCACATCCAGGTCCGTAATGCCGCGCTTGGCCTTTTTGCTTTCCAATACCAGTTCGAAAGGCTGGGAAAGATCGTGGGGATCGGAGCGGTCCAGGCGGTCGAGCTTATCGGCCAGGTATGCCGACTTCATGTAGTCCGTCAGGTTTTCGACCATGCGCTGGTTCTGCTTGTCGGCATAGTAATTGCGGTATTCCGACTCGAGGCTGCCGCGCGGATGCGAGGTCTCCACCACCCGGGCGGGGCCGTTTTCCGAGAGGTAAATCTCGCGGGTTTCGAGCAGAACATTGTCGCGTGACGACATTTCCGGCGTGCGCACCAGGGCGTCGCTGCCGGCCCGCACCACCAGGGCGAGGCGGCCTTGGTCCGGAGCGGGAAGCTCGCCGGGACGGGCGTACTCGTCGGTGGCGTCAATCCACAGGGCGGGAGGGCCGGGCACGTACACAATGGCATGGTCGAACAGTCCCATGCCGGGAAGGCCGGGAGGCACGTCCTGGCGGGCGCCGGCCCGCAGCAACGCGACGTAGGCGGGAATTTTGGCGGTGCGCAACATGGCCACCAGCAGCGTGGCCTTGTCTTTGCAATCGCCGTACTTGTGGGCCAAAGTTTCGGACGGCGGGTGGGGAATGATGGCCGCGGCGCCGAATTCAATGCCGGTATAGCGCACCTCCCGGCCAAGGTAACCCACAATGGCCTGAATCTTTTCGCTCCGGGTCCGCTGGCCGTGAAGCAGGCGGTCCACCAGCGGTTTCAGCTCCGCTTCGTGGATAGTGTTATCCACCGCGGCAGCGTATGCCCCGGCCACTTGCTGCCACGAGCTGCCCGTCGAAAATACGAGCATGGGATAAGGAACGGCGTCACTCGGCGGGTTTGCCTCGGCGGGCCCAAGCGGGGCCATCGCTCCGTACTCGAACACGATCCGGGTGTGCCCGTTGGCCTCGCTGCGCTGCGGCTGGAGATTGGGCAGAAGGAACAGGGAGTAGCGGAGCGGCAAAGTCGATGGGGCTTCGAGGACCAGGCGGGTATGCTGCACCGGCGCCGAGATGTGTCCCAAGTAGATGCCGGCGGCCGAGCCGGCGGCAAACCGGGGCGCGGTCTCTTTCACCGCCCACTCTTCCTCGATCACGGATCCGGGAGCAACCGCCGGCAACGGAGCGCGCGCCACCTGGCGATCATCGTAAAGACGGTACCCCCCGGCACTCGCAGGACCGGCGGTTATGGTCTTCGGATCCAGTTCATGGCTGGCGTAATCCGGGGTAATGACGCGCGCCCTGATTTCCGGAGGCTGCTCGTGCCACGGCTCCCAAGGTGCCCCGATATGGTCCCAGCCGTCGATGCCTCTTTGGGTCAGCACCTTATAAACCACGTACACGGTGTGGACGCTGCGCCCATCAGCATCGAAGACGTAGCTTTCCTCGTTGTCCAGCAAGGTTACATCGCTTCCCGCAGGCGGAACGGACTCCGAGGCGGCGGCATACAAAGCCTTGGGTTCCATCGAGAAGTGGGGAGCATCCCAGGCATGATCGGCCGCGAATGCCGGTAAGGCAGCCGCCCAGCCAATCACGGAAAGAAACCAGCAACGCCGGCAAGTGCGGAAAAAGAGCGACAAGAAGACCCCTCGCAATCCAAAGGTGACGGTGAGTAGAAGGTAGCGCGGAGCTGGGCGCTACGCAAGACCCGGGAAAAGCGTTTAGCGTTTTTCGTTTCACGTTTCACGAAAAATCCGCGATTGGCAATTGGCGGTGGGCAAGCGGCCGGACGGAGTTCGCCACCCACGGCATCCACGGCGAGCCGCGACAGGCGCCGGGGCAGGCGGAGGCACAGAGGACACGGAAATACCACCGCGGAAAGCCCGCAGCCGGATAGCGCCGGGCGCCGAATCAGGGCGTTCTCCGGGCGCCGACAGCTCTTATTCGCCGAGGGCCGCTTCAAGATTTACCCAGACGGCGGCATCGCTGGCCGCCAGCGCCGAGAGATAAATCTGCACCTCTTCCGGGGCAAAAGCGGCTTGAATCCGTTCCAACGCGGCGCGCAGCATCTCCACCGTTGGGACCGTGGTGTTGCCCTCGGCAATGACTCCGTTCTGGTGCGGGATTTTGAGTTCATCCAGAAACATGACCAGCAGCGCCCGCTGCCGGGCGAAGAGATACGTGCGAACCAGCAAAGCGGCCAGCGGCTCATCCGGAGACTCAATGGCCGCCAGGTAGTTGGCGGCCTTGTCCTGGGGCAGCTTGGCGGCCTTTTGCGGCCGCAGGTTCAGCTTGGTGGCGATCAGCGCCGCCGCCCGCCGCTGTTCGCCGGCGGTTTCGGAGCTGGCATAGAAGGCGGTGGTGGCTTGCCGCCGCCGCTCATGGTCCAAGCGCCTCCAAATCTGCTGGAACGTTTTGCCTAACAGGCTCAGCATGGGTATTGAACGCCTAAATGCAGCGGACAGCTCCATTGTGCCACAAAATCCGAAGGCAGGTTTCGGGCGGGGGAAGTTTTGGGCGCGTTCACGCCGGGCGATGGCTACACACCGCTACACGATTGGTTAACCTCGGAGGGGGTGGGGTAGGAGCCGGCGCCGGCGGTGTTATTGACGATTCCCAGACACTGATCGACCACCTGGACAGTCACTCCCAATTGCTGGGCGATCTCGTTGATGCTCAGGCCCTGGCTTTGCAACGCCTGCGCCTGCGCCGAGAGCGAAAGCTTGACATTATCCTGCGGCGCGGGAGCAGGATTGGCCGGCGCTACGGCCGGGGTGCTGCCGATGGCGCCGGCAGAAGAACTGCCCGTCACTGGGGTGATGAACATGGTGTTCTCCTTAAGTGCGCGGTTGCTATTAGAATCGGCGAATAGCGGCAGAACATTAGCGCCGCAACACGTTTTTGTATTTCTTTGGTAACCCAAAAGTCCGGGAACGGAGGGAATAGGAATGCATACCGCCGGGAAAATTCTGACGGCTGCGATCTTCGCCATTGCCGGCATCACCGCCGCGGCGCAAGCCGCTCCGCAAGGCGCTCTGCTGGTAGTGACCAAGCAATCTCACGCGCTGGCCATCGTGGATGGCGAAACGCTCCAGGTGCTGGCCCGGGTGCCGATCGGGGAAGACCCGCATGAAGTCGCCGTCGCGCCGGATGGGCGGACGGCGTATGTGTCGAATTATGGCGAAGCCACGCTGCACACTTTAGCCAGGGTAGACTTGGACGCCCGGAAGCCACTGCCGCCGGTTGATCTGACGCCGCTGCGCGGCGCGCACGGATTGATGGTTCACGGCGAAAAGCTCTGGTTCACGGCCGAGGGATCGAAGGCGCTGGGAGTATTGGATACGAAGACCCAGCGGATAGAGTCCGTGCTCGGAACCGGCCAGGACAAGACGCACCTGGTATGGGTTTCGCGCGACGGCGCCAAGGTTCTGGCATCGAATGCCGGCTCGGGGACCATGAGTATTTTCGATCAGGTAGTAGTGAAGCCGGTGATGGTGCCGGGAGCTCCTCCCGCTCCGGCAGCGTATACGACGCTGGGCTGGAGGCATACCATGGTCCCGGCCGGCATGGGCGCAGAGGGTTTCGATGTTTCGCCGGACGAGCGCGAAGCCTGGGTGGGCAATCAGGACGGCACGGTATCGATCATCAACCTGACCACGGAGAAGGTGGAGGCCACGCTGGCTGCGGAAGTGCGCGGGGCCAATCGTTTGAAATTCACGTCCGACGGCCGCTTCCTGCTTCTGACCATGCACACCGGCAAAGACCTGGTCGTGTTCGACACGCACACCCGGGAGGTGGTGAAGCGCATTCCTATCGAAGAGCGCGGGGCCTCGGGAATTCAAGTGCAGCCGGATGGGAAACGCGCCTTCGTTTCCTGTCCGCGCGATCATTATGTGGCGGTGGTGGACCTGGCGAGCTTCGTGATGACAGGCAAGATCGACACCGGACGGGAGCCGGACGGCTTGGCGTGGTGGGGAAAATAGCAGCCGGCGGTCTTCGGTCGTTGGCCATTGGCGTGCACGGTTACAAGCAACGAGCAGCGGGCCGGAGGAACTAACTACCAGTTGCTAGCCCGGACTATTCATGAACACGCGGCGAATGCGCGAGATTTGGAGGAAGCACCGGTCCCTCTCTGCGGCACCGGTGGCTGGTGAGGTGGAAGAGCCGGGCTTTAGCCCGGCGTTAGAGCGTTAGCTGGCCCGGGGCCTTTAGGCCCGGTGTATGCTGTTCCGAGCGGCTCTGGAAGGTGGCCAATGCCAATGGCCCACCAAGAAGTTCGGAATATCCGAACAGCTCGGTCTCCCGGGCGCTGGAGTTGGATTCCGCGCCACCGGGCCTAAAGGCCCAAGTTTTACGGGCATTTGGTTCGCCGGGCTGAAGCCCGGCGCTTCCACCCTGGCGAACGCTTACGTGATGGCGCCGAGATCTTCATGAGTAATCCGGGCTAGCCCTGGTTTCTACCGCTATCGCTTGCGCCAGAACAGCCGCAGCACCGCGAAAACCAGGAGGCAGACCCAGAAATCAACCAGCAAGCCCCGATCCAGCCGGAAGGGTTGATGACGGGCGGCGGCAGGAAGATGCGGCATCAACAGCAGGAAGTAAATACCATTGCCGGCCAGCACGGCTACCAGCGATTGCCAAAATAAGCGGCGCGACTTCACGCTACACCACAGCTCCAAGCGTCTTGAGATACTTCATCCCAGGGCGCTATTCGAGACTTTTGCCAACTCTGCCGGGGATTACGGATTGAACAATCCGTTCGGGCCGGCCTCGCACGTCCCCGATTGAGATTAATCCAAAGTGCTCATTGCGGCTGTCGAGGGAGTAATCACGGTTGTCGCCGGCGACAAACAGTTTGCCCTGGGGCACAGTAACTGGACCGAAGGTTTCCAGGCTTTTGAACTGGGGCGGGATCGGGCGGGGTCCGACATGCTGAATATATGGCTCGTCTTGAACCTTGCCGTTGACGAAGACTTGGAGGTTGCGCCCTTCAATTACGTCTCCGGGAACAGCGATCACCCGCTTGAACAGCAATTGGCCTTCATGATCAAAAACAATAAGACTGCCCCGGCCCGGCACAAATGGTTTCCGATCCAGGACAAATTCTTCGCCGCGCATGACCGTCGGCTCCATGGCGCCGTTGGGTTGGGCAAAAACGGTTGAGCGGTTCATGCATGACAGGGCAGACGTCAGCAGGAACAAAGCCGCCGTACGCAATGAGTTTGCTCGCATGATGCAGCGAACATACCAGTTCACGCCAAGCGTGGCAACCCGGCCTCGGCCTCGGGTCAGTGGCCCCTCAGGCTCGCCCGGGGACGTCAGGCAGGTGTGCTGCGGGCCGCGGGAGCGCGGAGGCCGGAGATGCCGAACCTCCGAAATATCGGGTCCGCATCAAAGGCTGCTAAGGCCGGCAAAGCTGCTCGATCAGGTCGCGGCAATTGGGATATTGCGCGAGTAATTGACCGCGTTGCCCCATTTCAAGATCGGTGAATTCGAAGCCGGGAGCAACCACGCAGCTTACCAGGCTGAAGGAATCAGGATCGAGAGGCCGCGCCCCAAACCAGGTCCCCGCCGGGACCACGGCATGAACACTTTCACCACGCTCCGGGCAGGCGCCTAAGCGGATGGATTCGCTGTTCCCCTCTTCGCCGATGCACGAGATCAGTAATGGACCACCGGCGAGGAAGAACCATAATTCATCGCTCTTCAGCCGGTGCATGGCCGAGCACTGGCCGCTCTCCAATAAATAGTAGATGGCGGTCGCCAATACGCGATTGCCGTCATAACGCGCGGGCAGCGCCGTTTTGGCGACGGTCTCTGAGGAACGGTAAATCTCGCGGTACCAGCCGCCCTCGGGGTGGCGAACGAGACCGAGCTTCTCGATCCAATAGGCGGGGTCCAAGGTTCGTACTAGCGGCGCGTCCTGCTCGGAAGGGGCACGATTCATGGTCCTAATTTACACCCGGAGCTATCGGCCGACCGGAAGTCCGTAAACGGACAATCTATTGCGAAAACAGACACCCGCCCGTGCTTAGAGCCGGGCGATGCCTTCGAAGCCATTGAAAAATTGAAACCGGACGGCCCCAGTCTTCGTATCTCACACGGTGTACCATTGGCGACAGACATCGGACGCCCCGGCATCAAGCTCCAGAAATCGCGGCGGTAGAGTCTGCTTTATACGGCTGAGGAGGAGTTTCATGCGTCATATTTTGGTCATTCTGGTTTGCGCTGCAACCTTGGCTGCCCAACCGCCGCCTGCCCGGCAGTCGTCTTCCGCATCAGGCTTGCGCGCTTCAACAGAAGCCAAAGAGCGGGAAATTGCAAGTCTGTTGGAGGCGAAGAAGTTTCCCGAGGCGGTTCGCCTTCTGGAGTCGCTGGCGGCCGACCCTAAGGTAAGCGGCGACTCCGATCTGTACATCAAGATCGTGTATAACCTCGCGTGCGGCTACGCCCGAATGGGTGAAAAAGAGCAGGCGGTGGCGTATTTTCGCAAGCTCCCGGATCTGGGATATCGCGACCTCGCGAAGATCGAGAAGGATACGGATTTTGACTCTATCCGAAGTGACCCCGGTTTCCTCGAAGTAGTCGCCGCCATGAAAGCGCTGCCCGATTTTTGGGACGGGCCGGCGTGGAAGACGGAATTCCAATCCGACCTTCCGGAGAACGACAAAATCGCCGGCCTTTCCCGTTTCTGGTCGGAAGTCAAATACAATTTTGCCTGGTTCGACCACCTGCCCAAGGATTTCGATTGGGACGCGCTTTACATTGCCTACCTGCCCAAAGTGCGTGCCACGCGCTCTACCCTCGAGTATTACCGCGTGCTGCAGGAGCTTTGTGCGCGGCTCAAGGATGGCCACACCAGTATTGTTCTTCCGGGCGCTTTGGCTAAGGAAGCTCAAAGCAAGCCCCCAATTGCGACGCGCTTCATCGAAGGACAGGTTCTGGTTTCCGGGGTTGGGGACGCGGAGTTGAAGCAGAGTGGCATAGTGCCGGGCCTGGAAATCCTGGCCATCGACGGTATTCCGGTCATGCAGTACGGCGCCGAACGCGTAGCGCCGTATGCGAGCGCTTCTACCGGGCAGGACCTTAACGTGCGCACTTATGAATGGGACTTGCTCCGCGGAAAGGAAGGGACCACGGTTGACCTCACGCTGCGCGCGCCTGATGGCCGGACGTTCCAGCGTTCGCTGGTGCGAAAAAGCGGGCAATCCAATTCCGGCGGCAGTGGGCGGCCGGATTTCGAGTTCAAGATGCTGCCGGGAAACATCGCCTATGTGGCGATCAACACCTTTGGCACGGCTACGGTTCAACAGGAGTTTGAGAGCCACTTCGAAGACATTGCCAAGTCCAGCGCGCTGATTTTCGACGTGCGCAGGAATAGCGGAGGCAACAGCGGCTACGGCACGGCGATCCTTTCTCATCTGATCGAGAAGCCTGCGCCCGCTGAAGCATGGCGCAGCCGCCAGTACGTTCCGGCATATCGCGCCTGGGGACAGCCCGCGGAATGGGTTGGCGAAACGCCCATGACGGACCCGAGCCCTGAGCGCCACTATCGCAATCCGGTAGTGGTGCTGACCAGCGCGCACACCTTCTCCGCCGCCGAAGATTTCGTGGTGGATTTCGATCTCATGAATCGTGGGACAATTATTGGCGAGCCGACCGGCGGCAGCACGGGCCAGCCAATCATGTTCTCGCTGCCGGGAGGCGGCTCCGCCCGGGTGTGCACCAAGCAGAACTGGTATCCCGACGGGCGCCAGTTCGTTGGCCGAGGTATCCAACCACACATTCTGGTGCGAACCACCGTAGCCGACTTTCGCGCGGGACGCGATGCGGTCTTGGACAAAGCCCTCGAGTACCTGGCGAGCGCGCAGGCCCACCAGCCGTGATCGCAGCCGGAAACCGGAGAGCCGGGGAACGCCGGGCGTCATCATGCGTCATAACGCCTGAATTCCGCGTTGCGGGTTTGGGAGGCGGCGGGTGCGGCGCTTCCCGCGCTGCTGCCGGTCAACGAGAAACGTGAAACGGGGAACGAGAAACGGTTGTAATGGTGGAGGCGGCGGGAGTTGAACCCGCGTCCGAAAACGTTACGGGCCAAGAGCCTACATACTTAGCCGCAAAACACAACGCCAGCTATCCGGACGCCTGCCAGGCCCTGAGGAATCCCTGTATGGCGTGAGTCAGCCGTTCTTGCGTGAGTGACGCCGGCAACGGAATGGAAAGCATGGGACGACTGGTTTTTGGGTGCCGGGTAAATAGTTCGGCGAGCATCTGCTGCACCGGCTGGCTACCGCCGTTTTCGGGCGAAGGCCCTCCGGCCTTCGACGCCAACGACTCGATGAACGTGATCCCGGCTTCAAGCAATCCCGCGGCGGCGCTTTCGAAAGAGTTGGCGCGGGAAGATGCGCCGGCGGCGGCAGCCTGAAACTCTCCGGCAGCCAGCCCGGGCAAAGCCTCGGCGGGCAGCGCCGCACCGGCGGCGGAGGGAGGTGAAGCCGCAGCGGCAACCGCGAGCGGCTGCGGGGCCGGGGCATCGAGGATCGGCTTGGGTCTTCCGGGCTGGTTGGCGAAGATCTCTTTCACCGCCTGCATCACGCTTTTGCGTCCGAGCTTGGCGAAGCTGACTTCCCCGGTGGGCGAGTCGAAAATGCCGGCAAAGAGCGACCTTTTCAGCTTGAGCGTTTCCCAAACGCGCTCCTCTATGGTGTCCCTGGTAAGCAGGTGAATGACTTGAACCGGACGCCTCTGGCCCAAGCGATGAACGCGGCCGATCCTTTGCTCGAGGCGCGCCGGGTTCCACGGTGGTTCGAAATTGATCACCGCCGACGCCGCTTGCAAATTCAACCCAACTCCACCGGCGTCGGTGGAGAGGAATACCTTGCATTTCGGATCTTGGTGAAACTTTTCAATCAGCTTGCCCCGCTGACGAGAGGGCACGCCGCCATGAAGGGAAACGAACTCGATTCCCAGCTTGTGCAATTGCTCGCCGGCCAGATAGGTCATGCGCTCGTACTCGCTGAATACCACGACCTTGCGCTGTTCCTCGAGGGTGAGCTCGCGGATGATCTCGCGAAACTCCTCCAGCTTGGGAGAATGGTGGGTCTGCCGGTCGAAGAGGAAAGTCGAGTTGCAGAGCATCCGCATGTTCTGCAGACAGCACAGAATGCGCTTCTGGTCGATCTCGGACAACCAGCCCTGCCGCTCCCATTTACGCATGAGGGCGGCGAGAATGTCGTTTTGCTCCCAGTAAGCCTCGGCCTGCTTCGGGGTTAGAGAGACGTGAAATATCTGGTCGGTGCGCTCCGGAAGCTCCCTCAGAACCTGCGCGCGGGTGCGGCGCAGGAGAATCGGTTGCAATTGACGGTGAATTTGGTCGAGGCCGCGGTAACCGAGCAACTTGCCATCCTGATCGTCGAGGCGATGCTCCTGGAGGAAACGGAAAGCGGGGCCCAGGCGGCGTCCGTCCACAAACTCGACCACGGAAAACAGCTCTTCCAGCTTGTTCTCCAGCGGCGTTCCGGTGAGCACGAAGGCATAGCGGCTCTTAAGCTGTTTGATAGTGCGGGCCGTGGCCGTTACCCAATTGCGGATGCGCTGGGCCTCGTCCAGGATGATGAGGTCGGGGCGCAGTTCCTGAAGGTACTTGATGTCCTTGAGGACCAGTTCGTAACTGGTAAGATTGAAAAACTTGGGGGCCGCGTAAAGCCGCTGCCGTTGCGGGATCAGACCATCGATCACCTGAGCCTCGAGATTGGTGAACTTCTTGATCTCCGTTTTCCATTGATACTTGACGGAGGCCGGCGCCACCACGAGCACGCGCTGGATGCCGCGCTTTCGCCGTAGCAGCTCTGCGGCCGCGAGTGCCTGGATGGTCTTGCCCAGTCCCATGTCGTCGGCCAGGACTACGCGGCCCCGGCAGGCGGCGAACAGCGCACCTTGAATCTGATAAGGAAGCAGTTCCGTCTTGAGCACGCCGGCCAGCGGGTCGCGGCCGGCGCGGGCTTTCGCGAGCAGCTTGCGCTCCGACTCAAGTCCCTCGGCGAGTTCGTTCTCCCGGTCGATGTACTCAAGAACGTCGCTATACACTACCGCCTGATCGTCGGCTTGGCGAAGCTCGTCCAATAGCGTGCCGAAACCGCCGGTGTGCTCGGGCTTCAACATCCCGGCGCCGTCAAAGTACTTGCCGGCCAGGGCCTGCAGCACCGGCGAAGGAGAGGACGGAAGCCGTAAGCGGACTCCCAGGGTCTCGCCGTAGTGCAACGATACCGAGGCGCGCGTGCGGCCGAACTTTCCCCGATCGAGCGCCCTGCCATGATGGCGCCGCAACCGCAGCAGCAGGGCTTCGATGTGCTTGCAGGTGCCAAGCGTATTCACCGCGAAGTCCGGGCACGAACAATAGTTCTCGAACAATCCCGGACCGCGCAGTGCCACGCGATAGGTCTTCTTGCTGGCCGACTGGAGCCGATAGTCGCCCCAAAAGCCTTCCGGCGGGTGGGCTAGAATGCGCCGGACGGCTCCCTGCGCCCGTTCCCGCCGGGCGGCAATTTGCTGCTCGATTAACATTAAGACCTCCGAAAGAATAGAGCCGCTTGCAGAATAGCAAGGCCGTTCACGCCAGCGAAAGCGAATGTTGCAAATGGCGAGAAACCTGAAACGGGGAACGAGAAACGGTTGTAATGGTGGAGGCGGCGGGAGTTGAACCCGCGTCCGAAAACGTTACGGGCCAAGAGCCTACATACTTAGCCGCATTCCGCTTCCGCCGAAACGGAAACCTTCGCCGCTTGCGCTGAGAACACGGCAAGAAACGCAAGCCGCTAGCCTGAAAGTCTCGCCGCTGCGGCCCAGACGTAGCCGCAACCGCCAGCCCACTGTATGACGCCTTGACCCCAGCCCGCAGGCTAAGCCGGGCAAGACGGCTGCCTAGTTAATTAGGCAGCGTATGCCATTGATTGATTGGCAATTATCAGTTTGCGCACGATTACGGGTGCACGCACCCCGGTATGCCTCTTGACCGCAATCATCTCCGTCGAAGCCGTGACGCCCCCACTGGTGCGCTGCGGAACCGAGGTCCCGCACGGCTGGAATGCCTTGCGGCATTATCAAAGAACCGCTCCTACTGTAGGCAGGAAATCCTGAGGAGTCAACTGGTTTGATGCTGAACACACGTCTTCCGTCACCCGTCCTCGGTCCCCCGCGAGCCGGGAGAGGCCAGCTTCAAGCCGCAAGCTTCAAGCACCGAGCCGAACGGCCTGTCTCACCTCGGCCAAAAGCTCACGAAAACCCCGGTCTTGACGATCTTGCCCCCGTTCCTCCGGCTTGTTGCGCGGCGCTTGTTGCTTGGTGCTTCCTCTGAACCCTCTGAGCCGCAGACACATCCAACACCCGTGCCTTGTACAATCTACCGTTGAGGCGCGGGGGGTGAAGGAGAACAGCGGTGCATTCTGAGTGCCTGACAATTTCAGCCGAGCTTTCGGCGCCGGCTCCGGCGCATGCCGGCGGGAGCATGCCGCACGCCACCGCGCTGTTTTCGGCTTATCTGCATGATTTTCCCCGCGTGGCAGCGTTTTACCCCAGATCCCGGTTTCCACTGACGTGGCTGAAGGAAGAAGCGCAAGCGATCCGCTATCCGGCTGAGCGGCGCGCGCGCGTGGCGGCCATCCTGGAAAACCAAAACCGGGCGTTGAATTCCGGCCCGCAGACGTTTGCTAACTTGCAGCGTTTTCGCGATGGCGCGTGCGTCGCGGTTACGGGACAGCAGGTCTCGCTTTTCGGCGGGCCTTTGTTTTCCATCCTGAAGGCGCTGACGGCGGTAAGGATTGCGGAGCGCGCCACGGCAGAGGGAGTGGATTGTGTTCCGGTTTTCTGGCTGGCCACGGAAGACCATGACTTGGCCGAGGTCAACCACGTAACTCTGGCCGGCGGCGAGGACCTGCTACGGCGGCTGGAAGCCGGCACGCATGGCATCGCCGATGCGCCGGTGGGAGAAATCCGGTTCGGAGAGGAAATCGAACCTCTGGTGGCGCAGGCGGCAGAGCTGTCAGGCCCGGAAATGGCCGATGTCCTGCGCGCCGCCTACCGCCCGGGCGCGTCTTTCGGCGATGCGTTTGGCCGGCTCTTCGCCCACATCTTCCGCGATGCCGGCGTTATCCTGCTCGACGCATCCGGCGCCGGCCTTCATGAGGTGGCCGCGCCACTCTATGGCGAAGCTCTCCAGCGTTCGGCAGAGTTGTACGCCCGCCTCGCAGCGCGCGGCGAAGCGTTGCGGGAGCGCGGCTTCCACGAACAGGTGAAGGTCAGCGAATCCGCGACGCTGCTCTTCGGTCTTCAGGGGGGCGCCCGCACGCCCATACATCATGAGGGCGAGGGTTTCAGCCTAGGCGGGGAAAGGCTGAGCCTCTCCGGCATGCTGGACCGCATCCGGCAATCGCCGGAGCAATTCACTCCGAACGTGCTGCTGCGGCCGGTGGCGCAGGACTATCTGTTGCCCACGCTGGCTTACACCGGCGGACCGTCGGAGGTGGCCTATTTCGCGCAGGCCGGGGCGGTTTATGAAGCGTTGCTCCAGCGGGTGACTCCGGTGCTGCCGCGGCTGGGCGCGACCCTGGTCGAGCCGCAGATCAAGCGCCGTCTGGACCGCTATAAGCTGAAGGTGACGGACGTCTTCCAGCCCCCCGAGCAATTGCGGGAACTACTGGGCGAGCGCAGTCTTTCTCCGGGATTGCAGGGCAAATTCGCGGCTGCTTCCGCCAGCCTGGAAGAATCTTTGCGGACCCTGACGGCGGCGTTGCGCGATCTGGATAAGACGCTGACCGGCGCCGCGGAACTCGCCGGCGCCAAGATGCGGCATCAACTGGAGCATTTGCGGGTGCGCGCCGCCAACGCCGAGCTGCGCCGCAGCGCCATTGTGGCGCGTCATGCCGCGCAGTTGACTTCGGCGCTCTACCCCGAGCGCAACTTGCAGGAGCGGGTGATAGCGGGCATTTCGTTCCTGGCGCGCTATCCGGACCTGCTCCAGATGCTGCGCGAGACGGCGTCGTGGGAGTGTCCGGACCATCAAGTGATTTATCTTTAGGGCATGGGGTGTATGATTTTCCTATGCCGAAACCCAAGAAAAACGATGTCTTTGAGGTGGCCTGCCCGCACTGCAACGCCAGCTTGAAGGTGGATGCGGGGCTGGGTGCGGTGATTGCGCACCGCCCGCCGGTGGCGCCGAAGACTTTTTCCGACATGGAAGAAGCGGCGCGCGCCATGCGGGCCCAGGATGAGCGGAAAGAATCTCTGTTCCGCCAATCGGTGGAAGCGCAGAAGCACCAGTCCGACCTGCTGGAGAAGAAGTTCCAGGAGGCGCTGAAGCGGGCCAAAGAAACGCCGGACACGCCTAAAATCCGCGATTTCGATCTGGATTGAGGGGCGAATGTCCGATACCGGAGAACGTTTCGAGCGCGCGGTAGCCATCATGGCGCGCCTGCGCGCGCCCGGCGGCTGTCCCTGGGACCGCGAACAAACCTTCGACTCGATCAAGCCCTACACGCTGGAGGAAACTTACGAAGTCCTGGAAGCGATCGATAATCGCGACTGGGACGAGCTGCCCGGCGAGTTAGGCGACCTGCTGCTGCAAGTGCTGTTCTATTCCGAAATGGCGGAAGAAGCCGGCCGCTTCACGATCGGCGACGTGCTCGAGCGGCTTACCAACAAGTTGATCGGCCGCCATCCGCACGTGTTCGGCAAGACCGAGGCGAAGACCGCGGCCGACGTAGTGCGCAATTGGGAAGCGCTGAAGGCCGAGGAAAAGAAGAAGCGCCTGGCGCCAGGGGGAGGGAAGCAGGCCCAGGAGGAAACCCAGCCGGAGTCCGTGCTGGCGGGCATTCCCAGCGCAATTCCCGCGCTGCTGGAGGCGTACAAGCTCAGCTCGCGCGCGGCCCACGTGGGTTTCGAGTGGCCGGAGATGGACGGCTTGTTGGACAAGCTGGCGGAGGAAACCGGCGAGCTGCGCGAGGAGTTGGCCAAATTGCCGCAACCGGTGTCTCCGCCGGGGCCGGGGAAGGCCGGCGCGCCGGGCGGCGAACGCATCCCCGAAGAGCGGCGCGCGCGCCTGGAAGATGAAGTCGGCGATCTGCTGTTCGTGCTGGTGAACGTGGCGCGCTATCTGACGCTGGACCCCGAATCGGCGCTCAAGAAGACGAACCGCAAATTCAAGCGCCGTTTCCAATGGATGGAGCAGGAACTGCGGCGGCAGGGCGAAAGCGCCGGCGATGCCACGCTGGAGAAGATGGAGGCGCTGTGGCAGGCGTCCAAGAAGGAAATCGGGTGAGCTCGGGCGCGGGCGCGCAAATTCGCCTCTAAAGTTTTTCGGAAGGACTCGCCGTGCTGGGTTACGAGCGCGACGCGCCGGGCAACGGGGTGTTTTTCCTGGGCCGCGGGGACGAAGCGGTGGGCTAATTTACGGTTTCTTCCAGGCGCTCGATGCCTTGCGCCAGGGTCAGCCCGTCGGGGACCGGCTGGAAGTCCGAGAGCTTTTCGACCTCGCGCAGGTTGATGGTCTTGAACAGAAGCATTTTCCCGGTGAACTGAATATTCATGTAGGTAGTTTCCCAACGGTGGGGGCCAATCTTGGATTGTCTGACGAAGAAATGTCCGCCCTTATCCAAATGGCCCAGGAGACCCCAGCCGAAGATTACTTCACGGAACAATTTGCCTTCCATGCTCACCAGACGATAATCGGGAACCGAAACCTCCAGGGTGCCGTTCATGGCGCGGTAGACGTAGGTTTCCCGCGCGGGCGGTTCATAGGCGGGATTTGGAGAGAAGGTCATCTTGATTACCGCGCCCTCGGGACTTGCTGCGGCGCTTTCATACTGGTAGAGGAAGGCCTGCGGCAGTTCCCGGAACATCTTCCTGACCCGCTCGTCATCCTGTTCCTGTTCTTTCTGCCTCCGCTTTTGTACTTCGGGATGGCCGAGCAGGGTTCGCAAGCCGGCGACCTCAGCCGCGCGCTGCTTCGGGGTCAGCGGCTGCTCATCTACGGCGACCAGAAGCGCGGCCCCGCCGTCGCTGGTTTCGATCATTTCCTTGGTCTTAGTGCCTTCGGGACTTTGCCGCCAGTCGCGATACATGAAGTGTCCCTGGTCGCGGGCGTTAAGCTCAACATGAACCACCTTTGCCACCAGGGCGCCGGCAGAAGTGGACGCCATGATGGAATGGGCCAAATCGACCCCATGAAGCGGATGTTCGCCGGCAGCAGCCACACCAACGCAGAGCATTCCCGCCGCCAGAACATGGAACATTCGAAGGGCCAGCCTCTCCATACAACCTTTCCCTTGACCTCATGCTCTTTGAGAGCAGCCGCCGGCAAGACGGCAGCCGGGACATGTCTTTTCGAGAACCGGATTCAGTGTAGCCCGAGACCGGGGTGTGTGCCGAGAAAAAGCGGGGAAGCACGCTGGCGGAGCGGGAGTGCGGCGCGCCCGCCGGCGCCCGCGCTGGCCTTTGCCGCGTCCATTCGGTATATTCTCTGGTTATGTTCACCAGCAGCGTATTTGCCCGCCAGCTCGGGTAGGGGAGAGGGGAACAATACCCGGGTCTCGTCCGCTGCGGGCGAGGCGGAAGACGCCGGCGCGGTGAAATGACCATGTGGAACTGGAAGAAAAAAGAAGAGACGACAATTCCGTCCGCCGGTTCAGGGGAAGTCGAGAGCGTTAGGACTCAGGTTCCCCCGCCGCTGCCGGCCAGAGCCGGGGACGCCGGGGCGGCCGAAGGCGCCCCGGCATTGGCGATGCCGGCAGTTCCGCGGCAGACCACTTTGAAGGAGACGCATCCGATGGCAGCTTCGGCACCGTTTGACCGCATGCGCACCGATACCGCACATATCGGCAAGTCCGTGATCGTAAAAGGCGAACTTTCCGGCAGCGAAGACCTTTACCTGGATGGAGAAGTGGAAGGAGTGATCGAATTGCGCGGTCACCGCCTGGTGATTGGGCCGAATGGCCGGGTACGCGCCCGCGTGCATGCCCGCGACGTTGTCATCCTGGGCAAACTGGAGGGCAATGTACAGGACGCGGAGCGGGTTGAGCTGAAGAAATCAGCGATCATGGTAGGAGATATTGTCACCCGGCGGATGGCTATGGAAGACGGCGCTTACTTCAAAGGTGGCATTGACGTGCAGAAGGAAGCGGGCAAGGCGGAAATCACGCCGGGCCTGGCCGCGCTTTTGTCTCAAGCAGCCGCCGCACCCGTGGCGGCGGGCGCGGCGGTGGCGCAACCAGGTTCGCTGCTGGAAGCGAAGAAATAGCCGGCCCGCGTTTTTCTGGTCAGCCGTCTGGCGGCATGCGGCGGGCCGGCGCCGGGGCGGCGGCGCGGCGGGAACGAACCCAAGAAGGTGAATGTGATTTCCAAATGGTTTGGCGGGGCGGGGGGCAAGGGGGAAGACGCGGCGGCGGTGGAGGCGGCGCGAACCATCCGGCGGTCGAACGGCCTTTCCGAACTGACGCGCGCCCTGCGCACCGAAGAGCCGCGGCACGTCCTCGACCTGGGACCGACCTCACCGCCCAACATTTCCTTTCTTACGGGGCTGGGACACCGGCTGCACAGCGAAGACGTGCTGCTGGCTTCCTGCGATCCCTCGCTGCTGATTCCCGATAGCGAGGGCCGCATGGTGATGGACGTGGCGCGCTTCATGAATGAGAACCTGCTCTACGATCCGGAGTCCTTCGATGCCGTTCTGTTCTGGGACACTCCCGACTATTTGCACGCCGACCTGGTGAAGCCCGTGGTGCAGCGGATTCACCGCACGCTGAAATCCCGGGGACTGCTGTTGGGCTTTTTTCATACGCGCGATGCCGGCCCCAACGCTCCGTATCACCGCTATCACATCATGAGCAACGAAAGCCTGGAGCTGCGGCGCATTCCGCCCGCCGTTCCGGGCCGCAAAGAAGACCGCCGCTATCATTACTTCCGCCTGCAGCGGGTGTTCAACAACCGCCACATCGAGAACCTGTTTCACGACTATGCGTCCATCAAGTTCTTCCTGGGGCGCGATAACATCCGCGAAGTGCTGGTCGTGCGCTGAGGATCAAGCCGTCTCGCCGGCCAGCTCTTCTTCCAAAAGTTGCTTGTTATAGAGATCGGTATAGTAGCCGTTGCGCGCCAGGAGTTCTTCGTGGGCGCCGCACTCCACGATGCGTCCGCCGAACAGTACGGCGATGCGGCCGGCATGGCGCACGGTGGAAACGCGGTGAGAAATAAAGATGGTGGTGCGCCCGCGCATCACCTCGCGCAGATGGCCAAGAATGTGGTCTTCGGTTTGGGTATCCACGCTGGAGAGGGCATCGTCGAGGATGAGGATGCGGGGATCGCGCAGCACGGCGCGGGCAATGGCAGTGCGCTGCTTCTGGCCGCCGGAGAGGGTAATGCCGCGCTCGCCGACCAGGGTTTCATATTGCTCGGGAAAGCCTTCGATCTCCGGCGCGATACCGGCAATCCCGGCGGCCCGGCGGATTTCCTCCAGGGTAGCGTTCTCGGCGCCCAGGGCAATGTTCTCGCGCATGGTGGTGCCGAAAAGAAAAGTCTCCTGGGGCACAAAGCCGATCCTGGAGCGCAAGAAGGCGAGCGGATAATCGCGCAACGGGCGGCCGTCAAGGAATAGCGTGCCGGGAGGCGCATCGTAAATGCGCGGGAGCAGGCTGACCAGGGTGGTCTTGCCCGAACCGGTAGGGCCGACCACCGCCAGGCTGCTTCCGGCCGGAACCTTCAGGTTGATGCCGTGCAACACCGGCTTGCCATCATAGCTGAACGTGAGATCACGGAATTCAATCTCGCCGCGGAGTTCGCGGGGCTGTCCGTTGCCCGGCGGCAGAATAACCGCGGGAGCGTCGGCCACCTCCGGCCGCTCGCGCATAATCTCGTCAATTCGCGTCATGGAGGCGCTGCCGCGCTGAAACAGGTTTACCACCCAGCCCAAAGCAATTACCGGCCAGGTAAGCAGCGCCATGTAGGCCAGGAAGGCGATAAAGTCTCCCGGCGACATCCGGCCCTGAATCACAAAACGCCCGCCCAGCCAGAAAACCACCACCACCGCCAGACCGAGCAGCACCTCCAGCGTGGGCCACAGCATGCCCATCAAACGGACCAGGGGCAGGCTGCGCGCAATGTATTCCTGGTTGGCCGCGCGAAAAGCCTGGATTTCCGCTTCTTCCTGGGCGTAGGCGCGAATCAGGCGCGCGGCCGAGAGGTTTTCCTGCACCCGGGCGGAAATCTCGGAGAATTGCGCCTGAATGCGCTCAAAGCGCTCATGAATCCGGCGGCCGAAGTGCTGGACGGCAATGCTGACCGCGGGCAGCGGCAGAAACGCATACAGAGTCAGCTTGGGGCTGATGCCAAGCATCATGTAAACCGCGCCCACGGCCATGACCAGGGTATTGGCAGAGTACATGATGGCCGGGCCCAACAACATGCGCACCGCGTTCAAGTCATTGGTCGCGCGAGCCATGATGTCGCCGGTGCGCGTGCGCTGATACCAGGACCAGGAAAGCTGCTCCAAGTGACGAAAAAGATCGTTGCGCAAGTCGAACTCGATGTCGCGCGAGATGCCGATCAGCACCCAGCGCGTCAGAAACTGGAAGACACCCTTGGCGGCGGCGATGGTCATCAGCAGCAGGGCATAATGCGCCAGCTTGTGCTGGGTGGCGCCCTGCTTCAGATCGTCGATAGCGCGGCCGAGCACCCGCGGAAACCAAATCCAAATGCCGTTGGTAAACAGCACGGTGATGGCGCCAAAGGCCAAACCGCTCCGGTACCTTTTCAGGTACGGCGCCAGGGGTTTGAGTGAGCGCAGCATCGAGCGTTTAGATGATTGTAGCAGCGGGAAGAAGCAGGAACACCGCCGCCGGGCGGCGAAATTCAAATTTCAAATTTGTAATTTGCAATTTACCCCAGGCTGCAAGGACAGCCCTTTTTCAAGTACAAATTACCAAATTACAAATTCTAGGTGGGCACCTTCAGCACCAGATATCCGCCGGCCAAAGCAAAGATCAGGTCAGGGGACCAGGCGGCGAGCAGAGGAGGAAGCTCGCTGGTATTGCCCATGGCCTCAAATAATCCGGAGACTACCCAGTACATGACGCCAATCGCGATGGCCATAGCCACGCCCGCCAAGGCGCCGCGGCGTCCGGCGTGCAGGGCGAAGGGAATGGCCAGCACCGCCATCACGAAGGCGATCAGGGGGAAGGCGAGCTTTTTGTGCAATTGCACGCGCAGGCGGATGACATCGAAACCGCTCTGCTGCATCTCCCGGATGTAGCGGCGCAATTCGGGGTAGCTCATTTCCGAAGACTGCTTCACTTCCTTCTTGAAATACTGGGGAACTTCGGCCAAGTCCGGGAAAGCGGCGACATCGAAAGTGCGGTAACTCTCGATGGCGCTGCCCCGAAAGGAGCGTTCCCAGCCTTGTTCAAAGACCCAGCGCGCCAGCGGATCGGACCAGTGCGCCCGCGCCGCGTAGAGCCGCCGGGTGATTTCAAAGGTCTTGGGATCGAAACGGAAAACCTGAATGGAGCCGAAACGATTCTGATCGGGATCGAAGAATTCGTAATAATAAATGGTGGAATCGAGTCCGAAAATCCACTTGCGTTCCGGCTGCGCGTAAGTTTGCGGAGCTTTGCCTTTGATCCGATTGCGCAAGGCGTCCTGGCGTTTATTGGCCTGCGGCAAATAGAACTGGTCGAAGCAGAACAGGCCGGCGGCCAGCAGGGCGGCCACCGTCAGGATGGGCACGATGATGCGGTACACGCTGATGCCGTTGGCCTTGATAGCGGTAATTTCGTTGGACTTTTGCATCAATCCGAAGGTCATCAGCACCGCCAGCAGGACGCTCATAGGCAGCAGGTTGTAGAGGAGGTAGGGAACCAGATTCAGCAGGTAAGCGGCCACCACCGTCATGGGGATCTGGTTGCGCACGATGTCGCGCAGCAGCTCGAAGAAGGTAAAAACCACCAGCAGCACCAGAAATGTGACGATTACCATGGCCAGGTAAAGAGCAAACTCCCGCATGATCAAGTCGTCGAGAATCATGGGGAAGCGGCCGTATTTCAGATGCGGACGGCGGGCCAGGCGGTCGAACGCGCTGCTGCGGACGCCATTGGCGGGCAGCAGCACATAACGGCGGTATAGCTGGCGCAGGCGCGGCCAAACGCCGCGCCAGCGCGGCAGGTGGAGGGGAAAGCGGTCCACCCGGTACAGCATGGCGATGCCGGCCACGAGGAACAACGCATCCGAGAGCCACATGCCCATGGTCACCGGCAACTTGCCCTGGCGGGCCAGCGACATGCCGGAGAGCGCGGTAAGGTAATAAATGAACACCAGGCCGATGGTCAGGACAAACCCGCTGCTCTTGCCGCCCTTTTTGGCCGAAAGCCCCAGCGGAATGCCCACCAGAGCCAGCACCACACAGGCCGCCGCCATCGACCAGCGGCGATGCCACTCGATCAAATAATTGACGGCATCGGCCGGATCTTTGTCCAGCCTGGCCTGCTGCCGGAGCTCCGCATCGGACATTTCGGTAGCGGGGGCCGGCATCTGTTGTTTCTGGGCGCTGGGGGCCAACGGCAGGAAAATATCGGTGTCGGCAAAAGTGGATATGGAATACTGGTTCGGTTCCTTGGGGATGGTCTGGTGTTGCGCTCCGCCGATCAGATGCAGGTGCAGGCGGTCGGGACCTTCGCCCACTACGATGCCTTGCCGCGCCAGCGTAATCTGGGGCGCCGAGGGGGTGCTGACGTCGGCCAGAAAAACTCCTTTCCAGACGGCCGCGCCCTTGCTGGTGGTCACGTCCTCCACATAGAGAACGTAATTGGGGAAGTCCTCATAAAAAACCCGCGGCTGAACCTCAAAAGACGCTTGCGAGGATTTCAAGCGCTCTTCCAGGCGGGAGAGGGCGGCGGTGGCCCGGGGCACGAGGAGAACGTTATTAGCTATGGCCAGGGCGCACGCAGCCAGCACAAACCAGGCGGTGATCCGCAGGAAGCTCCACGATCCCATGCCGGTGGAGCGCATGGCGGTAACTTCGCTGTCGGCGGCCAGCCGGCTCAGGCCGATCAGAATGCCCACCAGCACGCCCATGGGAAGGGTCAGCGAGAGCGTCTTGGGGAGGGTATAGGCGAAGATGTCCACTACGCTGGGGAAGGGCGCGCTGTTGCGCACCACCAGCTCCAAAAGCCGCTCCAGGTTGACCATGAAGAAGAGAAACGTAAAGATTCCCGCGCCGATGAGGGCGTATGAAAGCACTTCGCGCAGGATGTACCGGGTCAGAATCCGCATAACCTATGGGTAGATGCTTACTGCCGTGTCTTGAGTCTAGCACGCAGAGAACACCGGAATTGGAGACGGGCGGGCCAAGGACAGCGCGCCGGCGCCGCGGACACGGCGGCAAGCTTGGTTATAATCGCAACTTACAAAAGGAGCTGCCGTGGCCTACAACGATCTTCGCGAATGGATTCGGGCCCTGGAGCGCGCCGGCGAATTGCGCCGCGTAAAAGCCGCCGCCGATCCCATCCTGGAAATCACCGAGATCACTGACCGCGTATCGAAGAGCGGCGGTCCCGCGCTGCTGTTCGAGAACGTCAAGGGACACGCGGGAGTGCCGCTGCTGATCAACCAGTTCGGGTCCGCGCGGCGGATGAACCTGGCGCTGGAAGTGAATTCCCTGGATGCCATTGCCGGCCGGCTGCAGCAAATCCTGGAGGCGAAGGCGCCGCAAGGGCTCCTGGAAAAAATCAAGATGCTGCCTATGCTCGCCGAGCTGGCGAAGTTCTTTCCCAAGACGGTCTCCACCGGTCCCTGCAAGGAAGTGATCCAGCGCGAGGGCTTTTCGCTGCTGGATTTTCCTGTGTTGCAGTGCTGGCCGCAGGACGGAGGCCGGTTTATTACTTTGCCCTGTGTTATTTCCCGCAACCCGCGCACCGGCAAGCGCAACGTGGGCATTTACCGCATGCAGATTTACGATGAGCGCACCGCAGGCATGCACTGGCAACGGCAAAAGGACGGCGCGGAGCATTACCGGGAAAGCTTACGGGCGGCTGCCAGGCCGGAGGCGGCGGCCGGTATTATGGCGCGCACCTCGGGGGGCGCGCGGCCTCCCGAAGGCGAGCTGCCGCAAGGCAGGATGGAAGTCGCCGCCGCGATCGGAACCGATCCGGCGCTGACTTTCGCCGCGGTGGTGCCCGCCCCTCCGGAGGTGGAAGAGTTCCTGATTGCCGGATTCCTGCGGGAAAGTCCCATCGAACTGGTTAAGTGCGAGACCGTCGATCTGGAAGTCCCCGCCCACGCCGAGATTGTGGTGGAAGGATACGTGCAACTCGACGAGCTGCGGAGGGAAGGTCCGTTCGGCGATCATACCGGCTTCTACTCTTTGGAAGACCTGTATCCGGTGCTGCACGTTACCTGCATTACCCACCGGCGCGATCCCATTTATGCCACCACCATCGTGGGCAAGCCCCCTATGGAAGATGCCTGGATGGGCAAAGCGGTGGAACGAATTTTTCTGCCGCTTATGAAACTTACGCTGCCGGAGATCGTGGATGTGAACCTTCCGGTGGAGGGCGTGTTCCATAACCTGATGATCGTCTCCATCAGGAAGTCTTATCCCGGCCAGGCGCGGAAAGTGATGAGCGGTATCTGGGCGATGGGGCAGGCCATGTTCACCAAGTGCATCATCGTGCTCGATGACGACTGCGATGTGCAGGACCTGAAGGAAGTAGTATTGCGGACCTGCAACAACATCGACCCGGAGCGCGATATTCAGTTCATTCTGGGCCCGGTCGATTCGCTCGACCATGCCTCCCGCCTGCCGGACTTCGGCTCGAAGATGGGAATCGACGCCACCCGCAAGTGGCCCAGTGAAGGCTTTAACCGCCCCTGGCCGGGCGAAATCACCATGAGCGAAGAGATCAAGGCCCGCGTGACAGCAAGATGGAAAGAGCTGGGAATCGGGTAATTTCAAATTTCAAATTTGTAATTTGCAATTTACACGTTCTGATTTGCTTCCCGAAGCTTTAGTCCGGCCCGCTTTTCAAATTACAAATTACAAATTTGAAATTAGAAATTACCCAGCGTCCTTTGCATTCTCTGCGTTCATCCCCGCCGCCCGCCAGAACCGCACGCCGGCGGCGATGATGTTGCCGTAAAGGTGGGGATTTTCTCCGGAAGCCTGGCGCAAGAACGCGCGGATTCCCTGGCGCGTGCTTTCCTTCAGGGAACAGGCGCAGGGCACAACCGGAAAGAGTGCGGCCTGGGCGCGTTCGCGGGTCCACTCCTCTTTGACGTATAAGAGCGGGCGGATCAGGCGAAATTCATTACGCGAGGACATGACGACGGGCGGCAGGGGCTTGACGCGGCCGGTGTAAACCAGATTGCGGAGCATGGCCTCGGCGAAGTCGTCGGCGGTATGGCCAAAAGCGATTACGTTGCAATGCAGCTTCCGGGCGGTTTCATAGACCGCCCGGCGGCGGTAGCGCGAGCAGATATCGCAGCCGTGCGGCACGCCTTCGCGGGCCAGCCGCAGCGCGGGCTTGTCCTCGGTCACCTCCCAGGGCACTCCCAGCCCGGCCAAGTGCGCGCGCAAGCCGTCCAGCGGGCCGAGAAATTTGCCTTGCTGGATAGTGAATGCCGCCAGGGTGAAGGCCACGGGCGCGCGCGCCTGTAATGCCAATAAAGCGTGGAGCAGGGCCAGGCTGTCTTTTCCGCCGGAGAGGCCCACGGCGATGCGGTCGCCGGGGCGAATCATATCGAACTCGGCAATGGCTTTGCCGGCCAGCTTGACGACCCTTTCAGCGGCACTCAGCATGGTTTCGCCTCCGGGTCAAGCATAGAACAGGCCGAGGCGGGACGTTCGGGAGGGTTCAGGAACCTTCGTCGATTGAGAAATCGGGTAATTGAGCAATCGGGCAAAGTTAACCCGGGTTGCGTTTCTGAACGGCGGCGGTTTTCCGGAACCGGGCGCACCGCGGCCTTTGCGCCCTTCGCGTCATCAAGATTAAGAATTTATACTGGAATTGAAGAGTTATGAGCGTGCTACGAGATATTGCCGCAGTTGCCAAAGGGATGTCGGTGACGCTGCGCGAGCTTTTTCAGCCCACGGTGGTGGAAAATTATCCGGACGGCGCCGGGCTGCTCAAGGGCGCGTGCGTGCAGGAACGCTACCGCGGAGTGCATGTGCTGCAACGCGACGAGAACGGCCTGGAGAAGTGCGTGGCCTGTTTCCTGTGCGCGGCGGCCTGTCCGGCCAATTGCATTTATATCGAAGCCGCGGAAAACACGGACGAGCACCGCATCTCCGGCGCGGAGCGCTACGCCAAGGTTTATAACATCGATTACAACCGCTGCATCTTCTGCGGCTACTGCGTGGAAGCTTGTCCTACCGACGCCATTACGCACGGCCACGGTTTTGAAATCGCCGCGTTCAGCGCCAGCGACCTGGTGTACCGCAAAGAACAGATGCTGGCTCCCGCGTCCGCTCACGCAGGCGCCAATGCCCGGTTCAGCGCGGGAGACATTCCCAAGCTGGGCAAAAAGTAGCCCATGAATGAATTTCTTAAGGCGGTGCAGGAGCGCGTCGTCATTTACGACGGCGCCATGGGTACCAACATCCAGAAGCGCGAGCCCTCGCTGGACGATTTTTGGGGCAAGGAGGGCTGCAACGAAATTCTGGTGCTCAGCCGTCCCGGCCTGATCCGGGACGTGCACGCCGCGTTTTTGCAGGTTGGTTGCGACGTGGTGGAGACCAACACCTTCGGCGGCACCCGCATCGTGCTGGGCGAGTACGGCCTGCAGGACAAAGTGGCCGAGATCAACCGGGCCGCGGCGGCGCTGGCGCGGGAGGTGGCGGCGCAGTTCTCGACTCCGGGCCATCCGCGGTTTGTTGCCGGGGCTATCGGTCCGACTACGAAGTTGCCTTCGCTGGGACATATCGCCTTTGACGATATGGTGGCGGCCTTCGTGGAGCAGGCGCTGGCGCTGATTGAGGGGGGTGCGGATGTGCTGCTGGTGGAAACCTGCCAGGACATTCTGCAGGCGAAAGCGGGGGTGGTGGCCGTCTTTGAAGCCATGCGGCGCGCCGGGAAGCGCCTGCCGGTCACGGTTCAGGTGACGCTGGAAGCCAGCGGAACCATGCTGCTGGGCACCGAGATCGGCGCGGCCCTGACCACGCTCGAGCCTTTGGCCGTGGACGTGATCGGCATGAACTGCGCTACCGGCCCCAAGGAGATGAACGACGCCGTCCGGTACTTGAGCGTCAATTCGACCAAGCATATCTCGGTATTGCCCAATGCCGGCATGCCGCAGAATGTGGGCGGCCGCGCGGTGTACAAACTTACGCCGCAGGAATTGGCGGACTATCACCGGCACTTTATCAGCGACCTGGGTGTGCGCATCGCCGGCGGCTGTTGCGGAACCACTCCGGAGCACCTGCAGGCCGTGGTCAAGGCTTGCGCCAATTTGCAGCCGGCGCCGCGGCAGGTGCGGCCCACGGCGGCCGCGGCCAGCGCTTACACCAGCGTTCCGCTGGACCTGGATCCGAAGCCGCTGATCGTGGCCGAGGAGATGAATACCACCACGCGCAAGTCCGAATTCCGCGAACTGGTGCGCGGCGGAAAGTATGACGACATTCTGGCGCTGGCCAAACGCCTGGTGAGCGAAGGCTCGCACATGCTCGATCTCTGCACCGCCGTGGTGGGCGAGGACGAAAAGGCTTACATGACGCAGGTGCTCGAGAGGGTCGCCACCCGGGTTCCCGCGCCTATTTTGATCGACAGCACCGAGGCGGAAGTGATCGAGGAGGCGCTCAAGCGCGTCCCCGGCAAGGCCATTATCAATTCCATCAACCTGGAGGATGGCGAGAAGCGCACCGGGCAGGTGTTGCCGCTGGCGCGCAAATATGGCGCCGCCGTCATCTGCCTCACCATAGACGAGAGCGGCATGGCGCTTACCGCCGAGCGCAAAGCCGCAATCGCCAAGCGCATCTTTCAACTCGCCACCGGCAAATACGGCATGCGCCCCGCCGATCTGATTTTCGATGCGCTTACGCTGCCCGTCTCCACCGGCCAGGAAGATTACCGCACCGCCGGGGTGGAAACGCTTCAGGCGGTGCGGCGCATCAAGCAGGAACTGCCCGAGGTCAAGACGCTGCTCGGGGTCAGCAACATCAGCTTTGGATTGAACACCTATCCGCGGCGCGTGCTGAATAGCGTGTTCATGTATGAAGCGGTCAATCATGGCCTTGATATGGCCATAGTTAATTACTCTAAAATCTATCCATTACACCGTATTCCTGAGGTAGAAGTTGAATTGGCGAGGAAGCTGGTGTATCACGACACCTCGGCGGGCGACCCGCTGCAGAACTACCTGGCCCACTTTTCCGGCAGGGAAAAAACGGCGGAGGCGCCAGCGCCGGAGGCAGAGAAGCTGGAGATTGAGGATCAGCTAAAGTTCTGCATCATCCAGGGAGAGAAGTCGATTGGCCACGGCGAGCGCCGCCGCGGGCTGGACGAACTGCTGGAGCAGGCGTTGGCTAAGTACACGCCGCTGGATTTGATCAACAACGTTCTGCTGGACGGCATGCGCACCGTGGGCGAGTTGTTTGGCGCGCGCAAGATGCAGTTGCCTTCGGTGCTGGACGCGGCTTCGGTGATGAAGCAGGCCGTGGCCTATCTGGAACCGAAATTGGAGCGGGCGGACGGCATGCGCAAGGGAACCATGGTTCTGGCGACGGTCAAGGGCGACGTCCATGATATCGGCAAGAACCTGGTGGACATCATTCTGAGCAATAACGGTTACAAGGTAGTGAACCTGGGCATCAAGCAGCCTTCGGACAGCATCCTTGCGGCCGCGCAGGAGCACCGCGCGGATGCCATCGGACTCAGCGGTCTGCTGGTGAAGTCCACGCTGGAAATGAAGTACGTGATTCAGGACCTGCAGCGGCAGAAGCTGAGCTTTCCGGTGATTTGCGGCGGCGCCGCGCTCACCCGCAAATATGTGGAAGACGATTTGCGGCGCGAGTACTCCTCCGCCGTCTTCTATGCCGGGGACGCGTTTGACGGCCTGCATCTTATGGAAGACCTGACTTCGGCGGAGCGGCGCGAGGCTTGCCTGGAGGCAGGGCGGGTGGTGAAAGCCTTTGCGCGCGCGGCGGCTGCGGGCGCGGATGCCGACGTTCCGGCCGTGTCCCGTCCCGCCGTGGCGCCGGCGCCGGACGTTCCCACGCCGCCTTTTTGGGGAGTGCGAGTGCGGAAGGATTTCGACTTGCGCGAGGTGTTCCGCTACATCAACGAAACCGCGCTCTTCAAGAACCAGTGGCAACTGAAGACGGCGTCGCAATCCGATTATCTCCGGTTGGTGGAGGAGAAGTTCCGGCCGGCTTTACGGGCGCTGCAAGAAGAAGTGATTACGCACGCCTGGTTCGAGCCGCAGGCGGTGTGGGGCTATTTTCCGGCGCAGAGCGAAGGGAACGAGGTGATCGTCTTCGACCCGGATTCCGTCCCCGGGGCCGGGGCAGCTTCCGGCAGCGGCGCGCGCGAGTTGTTACGTTTTGCTTTTCCGCGGCAGAAGGAAGGCCGGCGGTTGTGCATTGCCGACTTTTTCCGGCCGCGCGCTTCCGGCGAGATGGACGTGCTCGGCCTCGTGTTAGTTACCATGGGCAGCCGCGCTTCCGAGGAAGCCCACCGCCGGTTTGAAGCCGGCGAATATACGAGCTATCTATATTTGCACGGCCTGAGCGTGGAGACCGCGGAGGCGCTGGCGGAGTACCAGCACAAGCTGATGCGCGATGAGTTGCGCATTGCCCAGGACGATTCTTCGCGGATTGCGGATTTGTTCCATCAGAAGTATCGCGGCTCGCGTTATTCGTTCGGGTATCCCGCGTGCCCCAACCTGGAGGACCAGACCAAGCTCTTCGCGCTACTGCATCCGGAAGAAGCGGTGGGCGTGCGCCTGACCAGCGGATTCCTGCTGGAGCCGGAGCAAAGCACTTCGGCAATTCTGGTGCACCATCCGGCGGCAAAGTATTTTGTGGCGTAGAAAGCCGGCCGTCGGCGATGGGCGATTGGTCCCGAATCGGGCGTTCCCGGGCTTCGGCCAAAGATTTCCGGCGGTCAACTTAAAGTCATCGCATCTTCCGGCCGATGATCTTAGTGTTGGTTACTTCTCCTCTACTCAAGCGGGGGCGCTAACCCAGGCGCCTCCGCACTCTAGCAAGATTTGGGGATGGGGCTGGCCGGCCCGGCAGGGCAGGCCTCTGCGCCGGACCTCTCGCGGTTACGACCGCCATGGCTACCGGATGTGCAGCCGGCGAACGTGAAACGAAAAACGTGGGACGATTCTTCTGGCGGAGAGGGCAGTCTCGTACGAACTACTCTCCCTGATTAACAGGGAAATCTACGGGGAATAATGATCGTTTTTTCGATTCCCAACCTGCGCAAGCCCCTGCTTTGGGCCAACCTGAGGCATGAGAAGGGACTTGGTCTTCTCGGGTAACAGCGAACAACAGGGAATTCTGCCCGCCGCCTCCCGCGGGACCTTTCCACCCCGTCCATAAATAGCACGCGCGGAAGGGCTGAGGCAGTCTTCTGGACCCCACTGAACAGAATGTTCCTCGCGTTCATCCTGATCTGTGATCGACAGACAGGGCGAACGGGGATGCCGTTCCCTGGGCGTCAGCGTGAAGGTTCTCGAAAGCTGTGCCGACAGCGGCTGCAATATTCCTTTTCTCAAGAAGATGGGCGTAGGATAATCTCAGTTGACCCGATTCGCATGTTCAGAAATTTCAAACAGCTCCGCTTTTCACTTTGCATGTTGCTTGTGGTTGTGGTGATGATGCTGCTGTATTTTCGTTCCAGGAAACCTTCGCTGCGAAACTTAAGAAGTTCAACCCGGGTGGGTGATGCGAGTCTCTACCCGCCTCCTGCGACTCCTGGAGTGGCAGATTCCCGAGTGACGCAGCAGAACATTTACGAAACCATTTGCATTTCCGGGTATTCCGCCAAGGTCCGCCCCCCTGTGTCGCTTACGAATCGCATCAAGCGGGAGCGGATGGTATCGCAGGCCCTTCCGGGGACAGCATCGGATTATGAGCTTGACCACATCATTCCCCTCGAATTGGGGGGATGCCCCGACTGCGAGGGGAACCTCTGGATGGAACCATGGTCCCACCCGGGTGCACATGAAAAGGATCGGGTTGAGGACTATCTGCACCGGGAGGTTTGCCAGGGCCGCATGTCCCTGGGGGAAGCGCAGCGGCTTATAACATCCGATTGGTATGCGGTGTACCGGGACCTGAGCAAGGAACAGTAATAGCTGGCGCGGCATCAGTCCTCCGTTTTGTCACATCGCCAGACTAATGATGCGCTCCCGTTGTGACATGTGACGTATCAGCCTGAATAGGAGGGCCAAAATAGTCTTGGCTGTATGATGCCGGCGACGAGTTCTCCAGTGCATCCAATTCCTTCTTGGCGTTCTCGGCCGCCAGTTTGTCGCGGACTTCAGGTTTCAGGTCTTCGACGACCGTCGGCGCGTTCTTCTTCTGTACCCAACGCCGCTCTTCTTCCGCCAGGACCTGCAGCCGCACCCAATGAAACAATTCCAGTGCCTCGGGCGTGCCTTCCAGACCATGCTTCTCGGCCTCTTTTGAGAAAATCAGGTTGTGCACCAATGTTGTTGCTACCGTGCGACTCTCCGCAGCGGTGATCAACCGATGTCCCGGCGCGTTGCCAGTCATCGCCTTAACCAGATCGTCCAGCTGGCTTCGGGTGAAGACTGTCTGGCATGTGCCTCTTCCCGCTTTACCATCGCACAATCCATCGATCGTTACCACTGCCGCCTGCGCGTCCACAGTACCCTTGGCCTCGAAGTATTCCGGGCTGTAAGACGCATGTACCGAGTTCTCCAGCGCGCCGCTCTCGTTCTTAAGCTTCTGCAGCAGAAGTTTATTGCGGATCTCCGATTTCTTCTGATCGTCGAGCAGCTTGGCCGGCTTACCCTCTTCGTAGTAGCTCTCAAGCTCTTCCGGAGTGGGCTCACTTCTCCTCTGCAACCAACGCCGCTCTTCTTCCGCCAGTACCTGCAGCCGCACCCAACGAAGCAATTCCTGAGCCTCCGGAGTGTGTTCTAGGCCATTCCTCTCGGCCTCTCTTGCCAAGATCATATTGCGCACGAGTTGCGTTGCCGCCTGCCTGCGGAACTGGGGCGTGATTGGCGGTTGTCCAGGGCGATCTCCGTAGAGGGCTTGAACCAATTTCTCGATCTGTGCACGGGCGAAGGCGGTCTGGCACTCACCCCTTTGGGCCTCATCGTCGCACAAGTTGCTGATGGTCAGGACGGTCGTAGTGGCCGACTCTGCTGATATGGCCATAGCGGAGGCTGGCGGAAAGGAGGATGCAGGCGGGACTGGCGTAGGGAGTGGGCCGTGATACTGCCGCAGCAACTCTGCCACCTCCCCGTGACCGTGAGCTGCTGCCGCATACGAGGGAGTGTCGCCCCACCTGTCCACGATGCTGGCATCCGCATCATGGGCCAGCAGGAGTTCCACCATTTTTTTCTGCCCTTCTGCCGCCGCAAAGAACAAAGGCGTTCTATTGTCTTTGGTCAGAGCGTTGACCCGAGCGCCACGGCCAAGCAACAGATTCGCCAGGTTCTTATCCCCCGCCCCCGCAACCCAGTGCAAAAGCGTCTTGCCGAGGTCATCCTGAATGTTGACATCAGCACCCCGTGCCAATAGTTGCATTACAACATCGGTATGGCCGGCAGTTGCCGCCAGGAAAAGGGGGGTGTGGCCGTTGCCATCTCTGACGTTGATGTAGGCATTGGCGTCCAGCAGCAACGTGACCACCTTCATCTGGCCGCTCTCGGCCGCCACGTGCAAGGGGGTCATCTCCTTGTGATCCGTGCTGAGTACCAGATTAGGATCACGTCTGATCAGCGCCTGTACTTTGTCCACATCGCCTCTTCTGGCCGCATTATGAATCTCTCCGCACGAGGCTGGGCGGCTCATGGCCAGCGTGACTACTACTACAATGGCAAGCTGCAGAATGCCCAGATAGTACACACGGCGAAAGAAGGAAACCTGTGTCATAGTTGGTCCAAACCCCTCTAGTATTGCTTGCTAATATACTTCATTTGCTGCTCCGGCAGTAGCCTTCGGCATCCTGGGTGGGGAATTTTCTCCAATCCAATCACTGAATCTTCCGGATTCCGATCAGTTTTGGGGGATTGGGAAAACCCCTAATGGGAATCGGGAAAAACAGAGCCCGGCACGCTGGACAGTAGCAGGCACACTGGACCTTCGGAAAAGGGGGGCCAATGCCCGTAAGGAGAAAGTCCATGCGCAAGATCAAGGAGGTGTTACGGCTGTGCCATGAGGTTTGCCTGGGGCAGAGGGAGATCGCCCGCTGTGCTCAACTGGCCCAGTCCACGGTTCACGATTACCTGAAGCGAGCACGGGCGCCTGGTCTCGGCTGGCCGCTGCCGGAAGGACAGGACGAGGAGGCCATCGAAAACCTGCTCCTTCCGCACACTGCACCGGCCGAACAGCCCTGCCCCGTTCCCGACTGTTGCATATCCACGAGGAACGTAGGCCCCATTCCAGCCTGACGCTGCAGTTGCTGTGGGAAAAGTATCGACTGGCTCATGCCGGTCGTTGCTGCTACAGCCGATTCTGCGTGCTGTGACGGCACTGGAGGAAAAAGCCATGCGGTTGTGCTGTGCCAGGAGCACACCCCGGGAAAAAAGCTGATTGTGGACTGGGCCGGGGGCGACGGTCGCCATCCACGACCGCCAAACCGGGGCGGTCACGGCGCCGCCGTTGTTCGTGGCGGTGCTGGGCGCCGGCTCCTATGCTTGCTGCGGGCCTTCGAGTATCTGGGCGGATGTCCTAAGTTGTTGATTCCAGATACCACGAAGACCGGCGTGATAGGGGCCTGCCGCTACTATCAGAACCTGAATCTTGCCTGCCACGACATGGCGATGGACTACGGCATTGGCATGATGCAGGCCCCGACTCGCAAGCCCCGCGAAAAGGCCAAGGTTGAATTCGGCCTTCAAGTCGTGCAGCGGGTGACCTCGCACTGGCGCTGTCGCAAGCACGGGCAGGTCATCACCAACTCCGAATATCGGCCCCGTAGCGACCAGACACACCCGGAGTGGACACCTTCGCGGATGGTGAACTGGGCGGCTGCCATCGGAACCGATACCACCCTGCTGTTCGAGCGAATCCTGGCCGATAAGTTTCATCCCGAGGTGGGCTATTGCTCCTGCCTGCGTCTGATCCGTCGCAGGTAAGAGTTTTCTCGCCGGAGCACTGGCCCAAAAAGCCTGCTGCGACGGATACTCCGCGCTGTTCCTCCGAGCTCCCGCGGAGTTGCGTGATCTCGCTATGGCCCGAGCCGATGGCAGCTTGCGCCATCGGCTGGCGTGGCTCCGCCAAATCGAAGTGTTAATGATCGACGACTGGGCCATGGCGCTGCCGCAGGAAAGCGAACACCGTGACTTCTGGGAGATCTGCGAAGACCGTTACCAATGCCGATCCAGCATCCTGACGTCGCAAGTGCCGGTCGCCAAGTGGCATAAGCCGATCGGCGATCCCACCGTGACCGGCGGAATCCTGGATCGCCTTGTCCAGAGCGCCGACCGCATTAAGATCCGCGGAGAATCCATGCGTAGGGCAAAATCCGGCGAAGCCAACCCCGCCCGCTGGGAGCGTGAAGCTTCCTGACGTTCTTCGTCGTTACAGAGGGTGCGGGGACCAAGGGGGCTCTGGGTCGCGCTGTTTGCTTCACGACCCCGATCACTTCCGCCACAATTAGTTCGCCAGCGTCGCTCCGCTGCGACCTCTGATCGGAATCAGGGAAAGTGGTGTTCGGATTCAGGGAAAAACACTGATCGCCTTCGGAAGAATCCCCAGCGAAATCCGGGGACGCGTTTGCACTCGTGCTACACAAAATGGCCGAGGTAGTGGTATGATCTTGGCAACCGTAGACAACCAGAGCGTGGGCCACCATGGGCCATTTGGCGGTACCGAGAATCCTGTGGAGGTATGCGATGATTGGAAAGTGTCAGCGTCTGCTCATGCTGACTTTGTTGCTGGGCCTTTGCCTTCTTTCTGGGTGCAGAAAGCGGCAGCGGGTGACTGCCGAGTTCCAGATCGATGACGCAGGCAATCTCACCTCCATGACCGGCCCCGACGGTAAGAAAACCTCCATTGTATATGACTTGCGCGGGTTGCCGATCGAAGTGCTCTCTCCGGATGGAGTCGCCCATTTTGGTTATGATGCTCACGGCAACCGCATCTGGGCCCGCGACAATGCGGGAACCACAGAGTACTATTACGATGCTTTCGACAGGCTGGCGGCGGTCATTTGGAATCGGGGAATCAGGCGGCTAATTGCGTATGAACATGACCATCTCGGCCTTCCTTCCCGCGTCTCGGTGTTTGACCTGCAGTCGTTGGAGGGCACTGCCATTTTCTCGGAACCGATCGGCAAGCTGGCGCCACCGAGTCAGCTAGACTCTTCCTTCTGGCATGAGCGCGAGCGGTTGGTGCTGGACCTAGTCAATCGACTTCGCGCTTCTGCCGCAATGGGAAATTTCCCCTGGTTGGTAAGCGACACGTCATATGTCCGCAACCTTCAAGGTGAGCTGCAGGAGATCCAGAGCGAAGCAGGAGTCGTGCGATTCAACCGCTCTGCGGACGGCAATGAGGTGGAGCGTCTTCTCCCCAATGGCGTTCGTTCCGTGTTTGAGTACGGCGCCGGCGGGCGCATCTCTGGGCTGCGCCACACTGATGCTTCCGGGCGCGAAATCGCGAGCTTTGCCTACGAATATGGCAAATTGGGCCGCCTGCAGAATATTTCCGGCACTCAGTATGGCTGGCCTACAAGAACCGACTATGCCTGGGACGACCATGGACGGCTGAGAAGCCTGACCGTCAACGGAAGAGAATTTGCGTACGCCTACGATCCGTCGACACGACAGCTGTCGGTAACCAGCGGCGGAAAGACGGTGACCTACACCTTTGATGGACTGGGCAGAATTGTGAGAGCCAAGGGCGCCAGGCTGGGCATGACCCCGCAGGGGACCATGAGCATCCAGCGCGACGACAATGAAAGTTCCGAGATCCGGTACAGTTACCTGAGCCGCCCCCTGGAGATAACCACCCGAAACGCCACCTCCCGCTTCACCTGGGATAGCGAAGGAAACCTCATATCGGTAACGCGCAATGGCAAGGCCGTTCATTTTGTTTCCGCAGCGGGAAGCGGCATGAACCTGCCCCTGCTGGAATCCGGAGAAGGCGGCGCTCCTGAGGTGAAGCTATTGCTTGCCGGTTCGATTCTGGGCCGGCTGGGTCAAGGTACTGCCCAGTTTTATCTGGAGGGGGCCTCGGGGGACCCAAGCTATACGGTGGACGGGCGCGGGATCGTGCCTGACGATCCTCGCAATCAAGCTCTGCGGCGTCCACACCGCTCCCGCTCCATGCTGGTCCCCGCAGCCTTTAAAGGCCTTCGTGCCGGTTCCCGAAGCTCCTCTGCCTCGTTACTTGTAGCGCAGTGGAATCCGTATCCGGAACCTCCAGCTACCGATCCGGCGTACCTCGAATTCAAGGAGGGTGAACTCCAGGGTATCAAGCAGTGTCTTAATGGCATTTTCGATACGGACGCGAACCTCAAAATCATGCAGGCAGCTGCTGCGGGGGAGATGGGCAACGAGTGGTGGCTGCGGGCGGCGGGCTATGTCGGTATCTGGGGCCACACATGGGGTGGGGACATGTTGGAACAAGGCCATTACTTCTTTTATGGAGATGCGGCGAAGGACGCTTCACGGGGATTCTGGGGAGGGCTTTCCGTTGCCTGGCATGGGGCCCAGACGGTGCTCGATATACCCCTTATCGGGGTGTCTGGCACTGTCATGCGTGCTGGACCGTTTGTTCAAAGCATCGGCGCCAAACTGATTTACCGATTGACGGCAAGTAGCCATCTGGATTCCATGGTTGCGGAGGGTGGAGTACGAGCACTGAATGAGAAGATTCTCAAGGCAGTATCAGTCCGTGCCAGCCTGGGTCACACGATGGAAATACTGGATACAGTTAGCACTGCTCTGGTTAGTATGGTTCAGACCAAATGGGCATTCGACACGGTGGCGGCGTCTTCCTCTGCCAAAAAGCTTCTCGGTGCCCGGGCTCTGCCAGGTTTCGGGCAGCAGCTTGGCGGCATTGAGTTGTCGTTAGCAGCCCAGGGGGACATTGGACCGATATCGGGCGCAGTCTATGACCCGGAGTCTGGCTCCATCGTGCTGCTGAGCAACAGCAGTAATGCAGCCTTCTCCGGTATCAAAGCCGAGGATTTTGCGGTCGCTATGAGTCTGGTGTATTCGGACTCGCCTGAGGAGGCCGCCTTCTCGCTTGATCCCGCCGATCCGAAGAATCCAAGAGGCCCCTGGCTGCAAAAGGTCTATTACCCGGATGGAATTCTGGCGGGCACCGATTTTGGGAAGGCCATGTTTGCTGCCGACTGGTTACTCAAACAGTATTCCTTTGGAGTAGTTGTGGAGCAGGGAAAGCCCCAGCGAGTCAGAACCTCGTCCGTGCCCGGTTACCAAAGCGTCGCTGCCCTGTCCCTGGCGAACGAGCATAAGGCTAATCAGCCGGCGACAATGTCTCGTTTCTGGATCGTATCCCGCGAAATGAAGATCCGAAGGGAAGGCTCGGCCATCATTTTTGACGAAGCTTCGATGGGGGTGAAAACCAAACGTCAGGTTTTGAATCCGAACAGCAAAACAGGCTTGAGCGACGATGATAGCGTGAAGGACCCGATTCACGAAGAGTTCGCTCGACGCTTCACCGAGCACTTTGATGAACTGGCGGCAGAGTCTCCGGAACTTGAGCGGGTACGCGAGCTCGCCAAGGCCGTGGCTCTTGCCAAATGGATGCGCCAGAACAACATCCCGGTGGACTTGGCCGGAATAAATCTGGACCGGATGAGATTGCGATCCGTCGATTCTGAGGCTCACCGGCTGGTGCCGGCTCTCTCGACCACTTACGAGAAGGTAATGCAGAAGGCCATCCACGAACACAACCAGGAAGGCATTTTGACGTCTACCACCGAGTTATACCTGTTCGGTGGAGTCGAACTGCAGTCGCATCCTGAATATCTTCCCGACTCAGGTGTGGGAGAGCTTCAAAGGGCGGTCCAGGAGAAACTCAGGCAGTCGGACGAGCCGCGCTTTGATGTGGACTATGGCGGCCAGAATCTCACGGGAATTGTTTTTCCCCTTACCCATGAGGCGCAGGTGCGCAGGGCGAATGCGAGAGTGTTTCTCCGGGACGGCAACATCTATCACTTCGATGCCCAGAACCGGCTGATCGAAATGGTGGACAAACAGGGGAACCGGGCCCGCTATCGCGACGTGGCGAAAGGTGCGGCGGGTGGTGTGGAAATCACGGGTAAGTCCGGCTGGCATGCCGTCGCGCAGCCGGCAAAAGAAGGCACTTCCTTCCAGATTACGACTGCGCGGGGCAATGAGATCAGTGCCTTTTCCGGTCCGGACAGCGACGTACAGACGGTTGCGGTAGACGGTGAGCCCTGGTTCGTACGCTGCGGATCTTCCCCCGCGTGCGTGCGGCTCAACCAGAGAAACTATGCGGAAACGCTTACCTTCGATAATGCCGGCCGGGTAGTTGGTGTCCAACTCGATCGCTCGGGTGACAACCCAGTGAAGGTGCCGGAATCGGCAAAGATTGAGTACACCGCGGACGGCCGCCCCGCCCGTATCAGCAGCAACGGAATCCCGAAAACGGAGTGGCAGTATGACGCCACGGGCCGTCTGCGGGGGGTTTGGTCTGCCGATGATCCCGGCTTTACCGTGACGTACGACGATGCTACGGCAAGAACGACCGTGGAGAGCCGGACGCCCGCCGGGAGCTATTTGTCGACGGATGACAAGAAGAAGTACGTATTTGAAAATGGTCGCTTGGTCAGCAGTGAATCCCCCGAATCCGGCAACGTCGTTTACCTGTACGACCATCAGCGCCTGGTGTCGGTCAAGACCGAGCGCTCGGGGGAAACGAAGTTCTTTTACGACAAAAGCGGGCGACCCGCCGTCATAAGCCTGGCCTCCGGGAGAAAGATCCAATACAAGTTTGACGACCAAGAGAAACCGGCCAAGAAAGATATAGAGAAGGATAAGGATAGCGATAAGAGCAAAGAAAAGGAAAAAGACGAAGACAAGGAGAGAAGGCGGAGAAGACCACACTGTCATATAGTGTTCATGTAATCCGAATCATTCTGAAGACAGATGGCCTGCGGATATTCAACGCTGGCCCTGTCCTCGTTTTGCTTTCACTTTCTGGACGCAGAGGAGAGGGTACGTACATGGTTCAGCTGATGCACGGATGGAAGGCACCGCTGGTTGTATTTCTGGTTGCCGCCGGGATCACCCACAATGGCTATGCCGGGCAAAAACCAAAGGAGAAAGCAAAGGCGGTAGAGAGCGGAGACGTGACGATCGAGGCGAAAGGCTACCTCGATCAGTCAGACAGAGAGCTCGAATGCAGCCCGGAGACTGCGAAATCGTGGGCTGAAAAGGCGACTCGGACGGTCGATGGCGCGACCCTGAGGGACCAGAAGACGCGCGATATCGTGGGTGACATCAAGTCCGATAGCCTGACGAAGAGGGCGGCGGCGGAAAGCCGCATCAGCCACTTGAGTCAGGTGGCGAATCAGGCTCGGTCCGTTGCGAAACGAACCAGGGTGGAGAGCGCTCAGGGATTGCTTAGAGAAGCCGATGCAAAGGAGTGTTACGCGGGGTTCAGATATCTGCGCAATAAGATTGCCCAACAACAGGAGCGAGCCCTGGACTCCATCCGTATGGGAGATGCACTGCTCGATACACAGCCCAAGAAGGCACTTTCATACTACCGCAAAGCGCAGAAGATTGACTCCGAATACCCCGGGTTGGATCAGAAGATACAGTGGGTTTCCAGGTCGAGAAGGAACCGGAATTCACGGCGAACCTACGAGAATTAGGCGAGGGAAGGGCCATTAGGAAACTGCAGACGACTTCTGATTCCCAGTGTGCGGGTGATAGGAATCTGTGAGTGCTCGTGCAAACGGAGAGAGGGTAGGAAGAGTTCCACCTGCCAGTATACTGGATAGGGGTTGGGCAATGGTCAATGCAGGCAGCAGGAAGTTGTTGGTGAGAAAGGTGAAACGCATGGCTTTTTCGATATCGCAGCCACGGACACGTCGTAGAGCGTCGGGATAAAGTCGCTTGGTTTTGGAACCGCCGGTCAACACAATGGTCTGGTCGGAACGTATGCCGTTCGAGCGGTGTACAGGGCACCAAGCGCACCGGTAGAGCCGAGTGTTTTTCTCGGTGCGCGTAATGAGAAAGGCTGAAGCCTGGCAAAACTGATGAAGGCGAGCAAAGTCCAGATTGCCGCGATCCGTAGCGATCAGCGCGTGCGCGAAGTTGGCGTAAATCCGCCAGTCGCGTTCCCGGTTGGCGTGCGCCAGATTGGAACGCGAAATTTCACCGCGGAAGCCCAGGTGGTCAGCTTGGACTGTTGGGCACGAAGGTAAGCACCGATGTCACGCAGGCTCTCGCGATAGGTGAGCTGGCCAAAGGCCATGCACAAGAACTGATCCAGGCAGGAGAAGCCCTTGACGTAGCGGTTGCCGTGACAAAAGTTGACGCAGATCTGGAACTTGTATTGGGGGTGAAATCCATCGGCTGGGAGAAAATGGTTCGTCCAAGATTCATCGGCCGTCTCCGAGGTGGGCTGGGTAACGGCAGAATGAGCCCAAAACGGGGGCTTGGGCTTGAAATCGAAAAATCACACGACCACCATTTTCATCAGCAATATCAAAGAGTTGCAGTTGGGTGTCCAAGTTTTCTTTGGACACTGCTGATATCCCTCTGGTATACTTTTTTCCTCCAAGTTTCAGGCGATATCCAGGTACGGGCCCAGGTTTACTCAATTGTGTCAACGGAGGTAAGTCGGTGAGGGTCTGTGGATTTTTCCCCTCCTTCCTGGCGCGTGGGGCTCGCCCAGGTCCGGGACTGCGTCTGCCTGGTGGGAGGCGCCTCTGGTCGCTTCATTCCGTGGCAATGTGCCTGGCCCTCTTTTTTCTGGGGGGCTGTCAGGCGGCGAAGCCGAAGTTCGTCGATGTCATCAAGGGCTTCAATGGTGAGTTGCAATCCACCACCCAGCCGGCGGACAAAGCGGCAGGGGACAAGATTGCAACGGACAAGGCCGGGCCCCCGGCTGGCGCGATTCGCTTCTTTGTGGACTGTTCCGCCGGAATGAAAGGATTTGTGGCGCCGCAGCGGTCAGGGCAGCCTTCCAATTATATCCGCGTTCTGGAGACCCTGGCGAAGACGACGAGTTACGAAACGGCTTGGCACTGTGCCGGAGCGAATCCGACGTCCAATCTTGCCGCCAGCACGCTGCTCCAGGCAGGAACCTATCAGGCATCTTCCCATTCGCTGGGGGCTTTGATCGATACCACGGAACAACCTGAAGTTCAAATTGCCAAGCCTTCCATCGATGTGATTGTCAGTGACCTGGCCGGATCGGAGAACGTCGATGCTGCCGGCGCGCTGGCCAGGGACCTCAAGAAGTTTTCGGAGCAGAAACGCCAGTTGTTGTTGTGGGCGTTTCGGTCGAGCTATTCGGGCGATTACAAGGCCGCAAGTTTCGCGTGTCAGGGAAGCACGGTCCAATTGCGTGAGGGGCAGACGCTGCCCGGCCTGGGCCGTCCGTTTTATTTGCTGATCTCCGCGCCGGACGCAGCCTCGCTCGCAAGCTGGATGGAAAGCTTTTCGAAGGTGCTGTTACCCTCGGCGGAATTTGTCTTGGCCAAGCCTCCGGTAGCCTTGTCCGATCTCGATACGGCCGCCGCGGGGAAGTCGGATCCGGGAAGCGCCGGCCAAACCGGGAAGAACTGGCTGCCCAATGTCGTTCACGCCGTCGCGGGCGCTGAGAAGGATGTGACCTCCGGTTTCACCGTCCGAAGATACTCTGCCTTTACATTCGACACCTCCAATTCGGTGACGGTAGAGTTTCCATGGAAAGCGGAATTCAGCATTCCCGTGGAGGCGGGAGGGCTCTTGGAAAACATCAAGATAATCAAGTCAGAGGTAAAGGCGTGGCCCCCGAGGGGGCCTGACGACATAGTGCCTGCGGATGACCACGACCTGAAGGTCGAGTTTGTCGAAGACCCGAAACATCGCGACCACTTGTCGTACAAAGCAACGTTCCCGCTGCAGGGAACCCGTTGGCGTGTTTATCGAATTGCTCTGAGTGTAGTGGACAATACGGTGCCGAAATGGATGTCGGAATGGACTGCCGCCGACGATTGCGACGAGGTTCGCGGAAACCGAACCATCGATCTGAAGGGGTTAGGCGCCGCGCTCTCGGCAGCATCCTGGAAGGGCAAGCCCTTCTTTGAGCATTACATCGCGATCAGGAGAAAGTAAATGCACTGGCTGCTGTTCTGGATGCTGAACCCTGGTGACAACCGCATTACGGATGAGGACTGGTCTCAGTACCTCGACGCGCTTGTCTGGGAGTATCTCTTATGGGTGGTAGCGTCGGTGTTCGTCATCTGCATTCTATACATGATCTGCACGCGCCGTTTGAAGTTCGCGGACCTGCGGCGTCCGTTTTGGCCCATGTGGTTACTCGTGCTTGCGGTTGTCCCGGGAACTGCCGTGGGGCTCAGGGCAAGCGTGCTGTTCGATACGTTTGATGGCCTGAACGGAAAGCAGGGGGCGGTCTCCTCAGGCATTTCGTCGGCTTTCTGGACCACAGGTATAGTGCTTGGGCTTACCTGGGTCGGCTTTGCATTCGGGCCCAGGGTCACGCCACCCATGTTCAAATTCAAGCCACGGGCGTGGTATATCGCTATCCGAAAGAAATTGAAAGGTTAGACCGGGGAGGCGACATTGACACACTATCTTTTTTGTGCCGGCGGATGCGGCGCTCGCGTGCTGGAATCAATTGTCCATGCGTGCGCTCTTGGCCTTGGACCCGAGGAAATCAAGATTCTTACCATTGACCCGGACGCTGGGGGCGGCAATCTGGGAAAGACGAACGACATTATCAACAAATATAGCGCCTGCCAGCGCGTCTTTGGCGGAAACCTTGGCGACGAGCAGTTCTTCCGTACGAAGCTGACGCTGCTTGGCAATGGGCAAGGAGACGCTGCGGGCGCGTGGTCTCCGGTCTCCTCTGACCAGCAGTTCCGTCAGGTGGTGGGGTATGACACTCTGACTCCGGAGCAGAAGCAGATTGCCGACCTGTTCTTTACCCCGGACGAACTGTCGATGGAAATGGACGTAGGATTCCTGGGGCACCCCTCGATTGGCGCCGCGGCGCTCTCCCTTCTCCCGCTCCTGAGGGGCAGTGTCCCGTGGAATGGCATCGCGGGCCAACTAGCGGCCGATTTGGCTGCTGGTCCCGTACGGGTGATGATTGCCGGCTCGGTTTTTGGTGGGACCGGGGCCTCTACGTTTTTCCCCTTGGCTTTATGGTTGCGCAAGGCCGCCGGTAACGATGTCCACAGACTGAGCATCGGCGTTATCGCCCTTTCTCCTTATTTTGTCTTTCCCCCGGCGGGCATGAATGCCCGCCGTCGGGGCGGTCCGGACGTCCGAAAGTTTCCGCAGGCAACGCAGGCGGCGGCCCAGTTCTACAATCAGATGCGCACCCTTGCCACTACCGACCCCAATAATTGGCCCTTTGCTGCGATGTTCTGGCTGGGAGACGATGACCCGATAAGCCTTCCTCGGTGTGAGGGGGGTGAAGGCCAGCAGAACCCCCCGCATTTCCTTGAGCTTCTGGCGGCCCACGCCACCATGGAGTTCTTCGAAGGGGCCCCTGACGGGGGCCCGTGCTATTACGCCGGCACTTCCGGGAACCACCCGAACGTGATGACTTGGGCCGAGATTCCTCGTCTGCGGCCTGATCCCTTGAAGACGTTGCGGCGCCAGTCGCTCAAGTTCTTGTTGTGCGGGCTGATGCACAGCCGGTTCTATTGGCCCATGTTGGTGGGTGGAGATGGGGTCGCGCCCATGCAGCCGGAAGTCATTCCCTGGTACCACAGGTATTTCTTCCGGGAGAACAGGAACCTTGCTATGCCGCCCGAGAGCGAGGCCATGAACGCCTTCAGTGAGTATAACCGGCAACATGTCAAGTGGTGGTCCACCATGCATTACACCACTCCACACAGATTACTGATACTCAATACCAGCGCTTTCGAGCCCAAGGCGGATGCTGCTGGTAGGCCTTATGTTCAGCTCGACAACCAGAAGATGAGGAATCTGGAGCACCCGGACAATCCCCTGCGACATTCGGAAGGGGAGACAGAATTTCATAAGTTCACGTTTGCGGGTTACCCAAAAGGCGCTCAAAAGGGCGCGCCCGCCTACCTCGCGATCCTGGCGCGGGCGTCGGCGAAATTCGTGTACAAGTACTACGGGATCTAATCAACGACTTTGGTTTGAGGTGGAGAGTGTATGCCCCACAAATTATTGACCAAATTGAAAACGGGTTGTGGCCTGGCAGATCCGAATGCGGGCTCTTGGCTGGGCGATGATGCCCAGCGGGACTTTCTTTCGCGCTTTGCCGATGGCGTCGAGACAGCGGATGGGGTCAACCTATCTGACGTCCACTCTGTTCCGTCGGTCTTCGCGCAGCCCATCCTTTTCAGCCAGGCGCTGGGCGACCGGAACCATCCCAGCCACAAAGACGTCGTAGATCAGTGGCGCGGCCTGCTGGCCATTTTCGCCTTGCAGCCTTGGGAGGGGTATTCGATTGCCTACCGGTTGTACCCGATTAGCCCACCTCCGCCGGGGGCTCATACCACTGTGGGGAATGTCCCGCGGGATGGCTTGCATCTGAATGCCATGTTGCACAGCATGCTTCCGGCTCCTCAAGGCTTGTGGAATCCCCTCCGGTTGATTCTGTGTGATGATTTTATGGTGGGCGCGATTTCGCCTTGGACGATGGCCTTTACACCGGCAAGCCCTTGCGCTCCGCCCTCTGTCCCCTGGGTAACGGAAGGAACCGGGAAGCTGCGCGACCCGATTTCCTTGTTCGGCGAGCAAGGGCAACCCTCTGTCGAACTGACGCTGTTGCACCAGTGGATAGGGTGCGTCATGGCGGCTGCAGTGCCTGGCGCTGCGACGCTGCCCGGAGTTCCCGGGATCTTTTACGCCAACGTTTTGGCCCGACTGGGGGAATGGCAGAACGATCTTGCGCCTTACCTCGATGCCCAAATCCCGGTTGCTGTCAATGCTCTTCAGACGCCGGATCCCGCTGCTGGACCTGTCGGTATGTATTTTCGTCCGGCGACGAACACCGTTGTGCCGGGGGTGGGTCAAATTGGCGATACCTGGCTCGCGCCAACTCGCACCCTCAAGGCAAGAGTGATGGTTTTGAAACGCCAGGGCATGTCTCCGCTGACACGCCTTGATAACGAAGCATTCCCATTCAATGTGGATTTGGAAAAATTACCCGGTGCGGAGGGCCACTCCTTTAGCACCCGAGCCAAGAGGCTCCATAACGTCGATTGGATCTTTGCGGATGAGCTGTTTTTCCCTGAGAAATTGACCTACGTCAACTTGACCAGCCAGGCGTGGGCGACGGATCCTGATGCCGCCCATTACAGTGTGCCGCTTACTCGCCATTTCTTCCGCTTTTTCAATCACGCGGACATCGCAAAGCTTCTGAGCGTCGATATCAGCGGGACGGGCAACAACCGGACCTTGACCGCAACGCTGGACCTGCCCCTGCAGGGAGGTCCCAGCTTCCAGATCCAGAAGAAATATTCCCTTGCGACCGACAGGTTGGCAAAGACAGGAGATGTTACTCCTGGATTTGTTCTCTGGCCGGATTTCTACAGCGAGTCATGGCCCCATAGTCTGGCCGGATATCGCGGCCCGAAAGATCAGCCGCGATTCCGGGTAGCCCCTTTATATGCCGGTGGCAAGGTGGATGCGTTCTCCAGGGTCTTCGACCCGGCGAATGCCGGCGCCGGCCCCGAGAACGAAATTCGCGTCTGGGAGTGTCCCAGTGCGCCCCTTGGTTTTGCGCTCGAGGAAAACGGAGAATCCGCTGGTTTGGTTCTTCGAAAAGCGGCTGTTCTGCCAAGGAATATAGTCGCAGGAACCCAGTGGCGTGTCGCTGTGGATTTCGGCACAGCAAACACGATGATTTCTTACGAGGATACAGGAATTCCGACGGCTGCGAGTCCGCTGACCATTCAGCCCAGACTTCTGCAACTCAACGAGAGTCCCCAGGCGGAGAATCTCAAGAACGCGGTTGCGCCGCCGAAGGAGGTGTCTTCCCCCTTCAAGACGTTGTGTTACGAGAGGGACATTACGGTGATTACGCCCGCCGGCCCGCGAGCGGGCAGTATCTATAGCCCTGGTTCCGACTTCCTCTACGGTGACAGCAATATCCGTAGTCTGGTTCCTAATCTCAAATGGGGCGGAAACGAGGCTGCGTTGGGTGATTACTTGAAGTCGCTCGTTCGCCTTATCATGACCGAGGCGCGGGCGGCCGGAGTGGCGAATGTCTTCATCAAGTGGACCTACCCCCTGTCCCTTGCTACTCCTTCGAAGAACGCAATGCAGAACTTCTGGGACACCCTCGGCGGGCGGTTCAACGGTGGTGGCGTGAATGTTGTGGTAGGTGACCCGCGTAACCAACTGGAACACTCTCTGTCAGAATCGGAGGCAGCGAGCCGTGCGCTGGCACGCTTCCCCGGCAGTACCGTCCCGGCGGCGGCTCGTGGATTGTGTATCGTGGTGGATGTTGGCGGCGGATCGACGGATTTTGCCTTTTGGAGCAACGCTCATCTCCTCGACTACATCTCGTGCAAGCTGGCTGCCAACGATGTGTTACGAGGAGACTGGTTGAACCCTTATCCGAACTTTATGAACGACATTTACGGCCTTAGTACCGGTGGTGTTCAGCCTGCCACAGAAGCCATGCCACGCACGCGCACCCCCTCGCGTAATCTCTGGGAGATGTGGATCAACAGCGTTCTTTCTTTTGCCAAGTACAACAATGGCACATTCTTTGACGACAGTATGGGTTGGATGAACCATCCAGCGGTCCAACGGATATTCGGTGATCAAAGAGCTCAGGAGCCTTGGATTCTCAGCATCCGCACCTCCGCGTATTTGCTTCTGGCGGGTTTATGCTACTTTGCCGGCCTGCGGGCCAGGGAATATGCTCCCGTCCTTGGGAACGATGACGTCAGGTTGGTATTGACCGGACGAGGTTCGAGCCTCTGCGGCTGGATTTCGAACAATGCCCAGGGGTTGACCAACGTGCTTCGCGATTGCTTCGCCAGGGGGTACCAGAGGGAGCGGCGTGGAGAGCCTCTTCCCTCAGTAACGGTTCTGGGTGCTGCCTTGGGCAGCCCGAATCTGCCTTGCCTGAAAGCCGAGGTTGGCTGGGGAGCGTTGCAGGAGGCGATCGGCGACGGCGCGAATGTTGCGCCGCCGTCCAAAGTGCCGGTTTTCGGAGAGATTAACTGGCGATACAGTGGAAATGTGGGGGGAGTAGAGTGGAATAAGCACTTGACCCGAGATGAGATGGCCACCCTGCTCCCGCCGAATGAAGTCAATGGCGTGGACTGCTATATCCAGGAGTTGCTGGCGCTTTGCCGAATGCATCGTGGCAACCTGAACCTTGATTCCCGACTGGATAGCCTGGTGGTGGATTGGGCAAACGTGACCCACTTGGTGACTTTGGATCTGCGGGATAATCAGATCACCCAGCCTGCCTTTGCCATGGAACTGAAGGCCTTGATGAATACGTATTTCGACCTCTGTGCTGCAATGCCGGCAGATGCGGCTGGCACTGCGGCCTCATAGGGAATGGAGAGGATGCGATGTCTTTGCCCCGGGGGAGATCGATGGTTTCCCGGTTCGCTGTGCTGATTCTGGCGGCGGGCACGCTGGTTGGCGTCTTGCGCGTAAATGCGCAATCCCCGGCAGCCGGCAGGGGCGGGCTAAGACCCGCAGCCCAGCCGCGGCCGGCAGTGACCCCAGTTAGCCCCGGTGCACCTGCTATCTCTGGTATTGCCTCTCCCGCCGGTGGCCCCGGCGGTTCGGCTGCCGGCTCCCGGGCCAATGGCGGTCCAGTTCTATCTCCGGGCGCCGGTGTACATGCCCCCCCTGGAATATCCAGCAATCTTCGGATGGACAGCACTGGTGCCACTGGGCTTGCCGAAGTCAGCGGAAGTCCCAGTCCCTATGCCGGCACAGGTCCACACGAAGGAAGCAGTAGTTACGGAAGTACTGGTAGCACAGTGGCCGGCGCCGGTGCGTCCCCTGGAGGGGAGGTATCCGCTGAAGCAGGCGCAGCTACTAAGGAGGGTCCTGCGGACTGCGGGTGCGGCAAGTATCCGTACTGGTTTGCTCCGGTCTGCAGGTCGGTGTGCGGACTGTCGGGCTGGTTGATCTTGCTGCTTGTCTTCGTTGTCATCGCAGTGGTTACCTGGCTCGCCGTGTTCATGACGGGCTCAGGAAGAGTACTGTCACTCCAGCGTCGCCGGTCTCCCGAAGAATACGTTGCACCCAGTCGCCACAAGCAGGTGGATCACAGCGGTTGCCCCCCAGATTTTCAGGCTATGCTTCCTGACAGTGCTCCTCGCATGACGGACAGCAGTCTGTGCGGGGGCTCGCCGGCGGTTGTCCCGGTTTCATCGTTGAGTGTTCAAGCAACGCCAGCTTCTGCCAAGGAGACTCCTGGGCCCGGACGTGCGGAGGCTGCAGGATCTTTGCAGGCCGCTGCTCCGGAACAAGGCAGTACCGCGTTTCGATCCCGAATGAAGCCGTGGAGCAATACCGAGATCCAGGCTTCTGTGCAGGACCTGAGCGAACGGGTTACGAACCTATCCGATGGTATTGAGTTTCTGTATCGACTCCTTGGCTCGGAGCAGGATTGTAGTGCTCTGCTTGCCGCCAGTGCGCCTGCTTCCCCCACTGTGGCGGACAGGAAGCGTGCGCGATCCCCGGTGGATGAAGTGCTCTTGTTCGCGGCTTACTACCTTGAGGGGCACTGCGCCAAGGCCGACCTGCCGGACTTGCTGAGCCAGATCAACCTGCAATGCCGGCTGATGATTCACAAGAATATTGAGTCATTCCTTGCCGACCCCGGCGCGCCTCGCGCGGAGTTTGCCCCTTCGCCGCAGGATGGCGGTTGGCTTTGGTATAACCTGGACTCGAACCGTTGCCTGGGCCTTCCGATTGATGCGAACGTGTTCCGCATTCCTCCAGCGCCTTCCTTTCTGGCCCGGCTTTGCGACGGCGTTCCCGCGGTGGGCGACATGACGATTACCCGGGTGATTCGCCCCTGCGAGTTCCGGGCCGAGAATGATGGCACATTTACGCTGATCAGCCGGGGCTGTATCCAAAACACCCCGGCTGCTCCCACCGATTTTTCAGACTTATTAGAGCGGCTGAAGCCAAAGACGGCCGCGGTAAATGGAACTAATATGGCTTCCATTCTGCTCACGCAGTTGGATCGCCTGGGCAGGCTGGAAGACATAAGTTTCCGAATCGAGGCGCGCCTCAAGGCGCTGGAGACCGTTCCTTCCCGGAGCACGGTGTCATATGGCGTTGATCCACAGATTGAGTCGCGGCTGAGAGAACTGGAGGGGGCTTTCCAGCGTCAGGGGCAGGCGCTCCAGACCGCGGCCAAAATGAGCACGGCGCTTGAAACGCTCGGCAGGAGACTGGATGAAAAGGACACGAGCTTCAAGTTCCTGCAAGAAACAGTGGGAAAGCACGGTCAGCGGCTGTCGAAACTCGAGCCCAAATCTGGAATGGCCGGTTCACGTTCCATTTCGCCGGCGGGCGAATCCGGGATGGGAGCGGCGGGCGTCAGCCCCCCGGCACAGGAGCCTCCGCTCACGAGTTCAGCGGTTTTGGCTTCTGCGGCCGCTTCGGCAAAGGCCTCGCCTTCCGAGGGAAGGCCAGTGCTGGCCCAGCGTGTGAGCGGGACAGGCAAGGAAGCAGCCCTGCCGGACGGTTGGTCGCAGGTGTTGTCGCAGGCGGCAGCAAAAGCAACTCATGAACCGTCGGACTATATTGCCGCTCTCGCGGAATTGTACTCAAGCCTGAGCCAGATGCCGGGCGGCTCGGGGATTCGCCTGGTGCATGCCCACATTACGGGGGTCCGCGTCATTCAGATTCATGACGCGGCCATAAGCGAGAACTCGGTTCAATGCCTCTCCTGTGATGTGTCCAAGCCGTTTTCCTTTGCGATCTGTGCGGGAGATGAGGGCGCAGGCCGCCTGTTCCTGTTATTGCCTGCTGGAATCTATGCTGATTCCAATTATCCGAACGGCTATTCCGCGCTGCTCTCCGGATCGCGGGATGAGGCATTTACAATTCAGAGCGTCAAAGTGCCTGCGGTCCTGAGGCGAACTGGGGGAGCGGGACTAGCTGAGTATGCCGTGGAACAGAAGATGCAGTATTCGTGATTCCGATGATGAGACAAGTAAGTGATGTATCTTTGTGCCGGCTAACTGCCAAACCGCGGCGCGCGGGCGCTCCTTGGTCGGGTGCCTGGCTCATTCCGGTGGCCTTGGCCGCGGCTTGCATGCTGTGCGGATGTCCTTCCGAAACTCCTTCCCCCAAGAAAGCTGTGTCTGATGAGCCGGGGCCCCAGGTGCAGGATCTGGAGCCGATACCATTCTCCCAAAAGGACTCAAGAGCCTCCTATACCTCCGCCCCGGACGGGCTGGAGGTGGTGTACTTGGACCTTGGGGAAGATGTCGGATTCATATTTCGTTCTCCCTCGAACGTCATGGTCCTCGTGGATGCGAACGGTAACCACCAGCCGGCGCCGGCAACCGACCGTGTTTACGGCGTGGACCTGGACGAGAAGAGGCTCTGTGTGTTTGGGCTTGAGGAGGATGCTGGAGCATGCCCGGCAGAACGGGGAACCGTGACCCATGCGCTGGTGAACGTCGACCTGCCCGGCGCGAATGAAGGCGGCCGGCAGGAGATTTTGCTACGAATTCCAAGGACGGAATTGACGGGGGTGAGTGCGCAAAGCCTGATTGCGTTGGAAACCTTCGAGCTCGATAGCGCTTCCCGCGGCAAGCAATTTCCTGCTGGCGTTGTTGTGAGAGAGGGAGACAATCCGTTCGCACAATCGTTCCGCCTAGTGCGGGCGATGAATCCACCGGAAGAAGCGTCAAAGTCGTGGCTGAAGTCTCAGCCACCTGCCCCTCCTCCGGTGCTACCGGTGATCCCGAACCCGGTGAATTTCCGGTCGAGCGTGCGCCGTGAGTGCGTCTACTTTGGGGAAAAGCCGCAGCTTTCCTGGAATGTGCCTGCCGGAGTCACAGCGGTGGACCTCCAGCCCGGATTTGGCCAGGTATCTTCCCCGCAGGAGGTATCACCAGAGGCGACGCAGGTCTACACCCTTCGCCTCAGGCGCGATAACGGCGAATGGGCAGAGGAATCTTTGACCCTGCAGATCTGTAATGTGGAGATCAAGAACTTCAGAATTCAGCCCCAGCAGGTCAGGTATGGCCAGAACTTCACCATGCTCTGGGACGTACGGGGTGCGAAGGACATAAGACTGACGCCGCCTGGTTCCTTGCGACCGTCCACGATGAGCAGCGTGGGGCAGATCAATATTCGAAGCCAGAGCAAGCTGACCTTGCCGGCTTCCAAGGCTGATTATCCTTCGCCAGGTACGTACAAATTTATCCTGACTGCCGATGGACCGGGCGGCCCACAGACCAAGACTGCTTGGCTGCAGATAGTGGAATAGTGCGGTCGCGGCCTAAAGCATATGTTGAGAGCTGCTGGCAAAAAGCGCGTAACTGAAATGGAAGCAAGGAGCGGCATTGTGAGGGCGAGTTCGTTCTTCGAGGTTCTGAGGGGGCGTTTGCCGGATGCCGCCGCACGGCTGGCGCTGGCCGGCGTTTTATTGTTCTCTGCGGGTTTCCTTGGTTGTTCCAGCCCCAGGCATGATGCCGGTACCAGCCAGGGGCTGATTGCTCCCCCGGTCATGGATATGCCGAAGGCAAGGGACATTCAGATCAAGGATCATGCCAAGGGCCTTCCCTCAGCCCAGTTCGGAGAGAACCTGCAGGTGTGGTATGAGGATTTGGGCGACACTGTTCTCGTCGTAACCTCCTCCCCGCAACGGGTGTTGTTGCACGTCAGCACGAACGAAAGCGACCCTGCCGGCGGTGGATTAGAAGTTGTTTACGGCCCCCTCGAAAACAATACCTTTTGCTCCCAGTATGCGCATGCGAGTGCTTCTCCGGCCGTGTGCGGAGAGCATCAGAGTGGCGCGTCGATCTTTAGCCGCCATACCGGCGTCGTGCGGGAAGACTGGTGGAATCTGCCAAAGCGCGAGCTGACGACATCGGGGCAAGCCGCCCTTCTTCGGTTTGAGCTGTTTGACGAAACGACGCAGTCAAGCCGATTCTTTCCCGAAAATCCCTATTCTGTCGCCCGGTTAACCTTGGGAGACACCCCTCCGGAACCCCCGAATATCGTCGCGCATCAAGGGGCTCGAATTCTCCCGGCACGGCCGAAGGGAGTCGTCACCAGGGAGGTAGTAAGGGAAGTAGTTCTCCCAAAGGAGGGAGAGTCACACAGAGAACCGGTAGCGGCAGGACCACGCTACAGAATGCAGCTCACTTCACAGGGCATGCCGATAGAGCCGGGGAAGCGCTACAGTTTGAGCGACCCCCACTTTGCCCACGGCCCCGACCTTATTCTCGCTGTCGAATACAATGGGGTCGCGCCCGGCAAGACCGATTTGGCTGTCAGTTGGTTCGTGGGCAATAAGCCCGTGTCTTACTTTCCGGTGTATAAGATTCCCGATCGCTCCGGCCATTGGATGCGAGCTTATGATAACGAGATGGTTGAAGCCGGGGAGTACAAGATTATCCTTCTGGTGAATGGCCAGGAAGTTAGTCAGCTGAGCTTCTCGGTGGATGCCGGCCCGGGATCCTCGAACTCATCTGACCCGGGCAAGTAGGGGTACAGCTCCATGCGGCGAAAGTTCTCGGCGCTGCTCAGATAGAGCAGGTTCTTCGCGGCGGGCAAGACGTGGAGTGTGGCCCTACTGTCCAGAGATTGCCGGGGCCGTGGAAAGTATTTTAAGCCGGAAACCTCGTGGCTCGTCGACGGCAAAGGTAATCTCAATGCTGGTTGCCGTTCTGGAACCAAGCTGAGACGTACGCCTCAGTTCTTCATCAATTGCGTCATCAACATCTCCCCGTACCTGTTCTGGGAGCAATCCGTATGCCGCATAGTCCTGGGGGATGGAGTATTGGGAGCGGAGTGCTTTCACATATGGCGGATCGGGCTGCCCGATGACGACCAGAAAATAGCCCCGGACGGAATGATTGCCTCTATCAAATTTCCAGCCTGGAGTTTGGACATCGTACTCATAAGAGCAGTCGGGAGCGGTAGAGTTATTGGCAGGGTTTTGCTGGCTGCACGCACGATCCTGCTCTGGACTTGCAAAACCAATAGCCCCGGCGCGCCGCTCCAGTACGCCCCGGAGCTCACCGGACGGGTCCGAGGCAAAGGCAATGCGCACGTGCTTCGTATCCTTCGCCAGCACCGCAACACGAAAGACCGGCTGGGCGGAAGACTGCGCGGAGTCCCCATAGCGGACAGGCTGTTCCTCTTGCTTCTCCTGGGGCTCGGGTGCGAAAAGTTCCACAAACGGCTCCGCTTGTGGTTGCAGCCGCTTCAGGGGCGCGATCCGCGCCGGCCGGTTAGTGAGCAGCAACAGAAAGACGGCGCCGTGGAGAACCATGCTGAGCAGCGCCAATCCGTGCTGCCTGTTCCACGGGCGTGCAACCGCATACGCAAAGAGAAGGGGCTCCGGTTCGATGACGAACGGCTGGTCCCTTACGAGTTGTACCGCCTGTGCAGCTGACATCGTTCCAACCACCTGGACTTAAGACTCTTCATTCTCCGGGCTATCGGTCCTTGAGGCTGTCCGGTATCTTCTGTGCCTTTGCGGGCGGTGCAACGCCCGGAGCGTCGGGAAGAGACTTATTTATCAGTCTGAACTTCTTCTTGTACAGTTCCGGAAGAAGTACTTGATTGTCGTTACTGATCGACTGGTCCAGAGTTACCAAAACTTCGTTCTTGCTATTGATTCCGAGTTCAACTTCCAATGCTCCCTGAAGGATCTGCCTTTTTGCGGCATTCCCAAAAGGGGGGACCTCCACGTAGTACCGAAAATCCACAGTATACGAGTCAATGAATTCCGGGTTTTGCAGCGGCAGCAAAACCTTGGAGTAGCGGCAAACGCTTCCATTGGGCGGCGTTCCATAGCTGAGCGTCAGTGATGAGCCGGCCATCTTGGAGCCCTGCCCCAAGAGCTTCAGCTCCGCGGACTGGAGTGCGCAACCGTTTGTGACCTGCTGGGGAGAGCCGTTCAGAACGTCCCACACACCAATGAAGCTCTTCAATGCCGCATTGCCCGACTTTGGGATGAATTCTGCCGACAGGGGCGGGGGCACAGGATCGTCGGGCCGCTTGTAGACCGCGAGACGCAGGTTATCGTAGTAGGAATCGAACGTCCTGGCCTCTTGCTTGGCCGTTTCTGCTTGTTTCTCCGTGTTGTTCAGGATCGCGGCCAGCGTACTTTCCAGGCCGGCGCGCGCCACATTAAGATCCTTGCTCGTCGTGTGCTGGTCCTTCTGAAGGATTCGCAGCTGGCCCTCGAGGACAAAATACGATTCCTGTACCTGGTTCAGCTCCCGGTTCAGCTGATCTCGAACCAGGACCTGATCATTGGTGAGGGGAGTTCCCGGCTTGTTCAACTCTGCGAGGCGGTTCTGTATCGACTCCCGGTCGTCCGCCAGATTCCGCAGCAACCCCGACATGGTCTCCATCATCTCGCCGGAAAGATCATCCGTAGAGAATTTTGGCGTCAAATTCGGACTCAGAGCCTCAATCTGCGCCCGCAGCGCTTTGGCCTTTCGGCTGTAGTATGCCTGCTCCAGGCTGGTAAAGTTGGCGGCAGCGGCTTTTGACTGTTCGATCTCATTCAAAACCTGGCTCTTGCGGGCCGTGCCTACGTGAGTCTCAAGCTCGGGATTGCTCTTCGTCCAGTCGCGCTGAGCTTCTTGCATGTTCTGGCGGAGTTCGTCAATCTCACGATAAGAGTAATTGGTATCCTGAGCGGCCCCGCGGGCAAGGCTCACAAGAAAAAACAAAAAGATGCATTTGCGCATGTAGCTTGTCCTTTCTCCCGTGACCTAGGGCTCAGGTGGTGGCGGCGGCGGCGGCGGGAGGTTGGGCCGGCACTCCAACTTTAGCCTAATCTCACGGGCGCGGTAAATGCTCGCGAACATCGTGCTCTCCACGTCGATGAGTTGACTATAGGAATCGGTCACGGCCGCATCGCTGGCGCCGGCTGCCTCGGCCGCCTGCGCAAATGTGATCGCATCCTGATCGGTTTCGACCGTCATCTTCTCATCCTCGACCTTCTTTTCCTGGACCGTTATCAGCGTGTCCAGATTGGTCTTGGCCTTGGCCAGATCCTCCGCGCTGAGTCCGATCGCGCCATCGCCCTCCAACGCTGCCCTCCTCCGCTTTAGATCCGTCAGAAGCTCAGTCCATTGGCTGACATTGTTCGCTGCCTCCCGTTTCTCCGCCTCCAACTGGCCCTCTTCGAAGGCCGTGGCTTTCTTCGAATCTTCTTGGCGCTGTCCCTGTTGCTTGTAGAATTCCTTCCAGGCCCGGGTGCGCTCCTGTAGCGCGCTCTGGGCGATAGCCAGTGCTCGCCGTACACCCTCATCGCATGGGTCTTGCGAAGCCGCTACAAGCTTCCGAAAGTTGACGTGAGCGACATTCCAATCCTTTGTGGCTTTTTCCGCAACCGATTCATACCCATTGAGCGCGGACTCCGCCGTTCTTTGGGCACCGGCCAGCGGCACGCAAAAACAAACCCATAACAGGGCCGTACATGCAAGAAAGAAAAGCTTGATCATCGTCAGCGCGAGCCCCCCTTAAACTCTGGGTGTCTGGAGTGGACCCTCAGTTGCCGGTATAACTATTTTGCGAGTTGCTGTAGGTCGTGACCGCCCAAAGGCAGACGCCTACGGCGCCGAGGACGACAATCAGCGCTATCACCCGGTTACGCGCAACTCTGGCTTTGTGCTGAGCGGCGGCCTGGGCACTGACGATCTTGGCTGAAAGATCGGGAACATCAGCGTCAAGGCTCTGCGCTTGTTTGTAGAGATCGAAGGCTCTTCCGGGATGCTTGCGCTGCACATGATCGCCCTGCGCAACCAGAGCATCCGCCTTCGCGCGGTTCTGGTCAACCTGCGCGATTAGATCTCTGTACCCCTCGTAGCAGCCGTCCGGATCAGCCTTCTTAAGGCGAGCGCTTGCCGATTGCGGATGGCCGTGCTTCAACTCTTCCTTCGCCTCGTTGGCCGACGCGTCCAATTCTGCTCGCCGCTTCTGCGCGGCGTTGATCTTGAAATTACACTGCGACTTAAGGTCGCCCACCGCATCCGTCATCAGTACACGGTCCGATTCACGCGCTTCCGACAGCACGCCTAGCGCCTTGTTGGCCAAAGCCTCTGCTTTGACCGGGTCACATTGCAGCGCCTTGTCTGCCTGCGTGAGATAGTCCGAAGCCTCTTTGAACTTACTGGACGAGCTTGGGGACGGGGCTTGCTGGCCAACGGATTGTCCGGCAACCAGCAAACAGAGAGCAATGACTAAAACCTGTGCACACCTGCACTGGCGGGGATCAAAAGATTTCATGCCTCACCTTCTGCCTGAAAAGATTGGCAATGGGCCCAGGGCAGTTACACCTGCCTTTAGGTGCGCTGCAGACTAGCCATAGCGCACACTTTTCGTGATCTGAGGAGCTTACCATACCCACCGAGACAATCTCAAGATATTTCCCGTTCCTGTCGGCACTACAATCAGGAAGGATCATGCCCAGTAACCATGCGATCTAAGTGCACAGCTCCGCCATGTTCCTGGCGGCCTGCTCGAGCTTGGCAAGTATGGCAGCCTCCCAACGCCGTATCTCAACGTTTCAACGCAGCGTCCCAGATTGGGACTGATTTCCCGTTTTGGAACCAGAACGAACCACGTCTCAAGGGATTGGCTGTCAGGCTGCTGGAGCTGGTCACCATCAAAGTCCGGCTGGCGAGAAGCTGTTTGTCGATTGGGCGGGCGACACGATCCCGATCCGGGACCCTCATGCTGGCTCCATCCAGTCGGCCTTGCTGTTTGTGGTCCTTCAGGACACCAGCGACTACACTTATACCGGGACTACAGCGGACCAGACATTGCCGAACTGGATCGGGGCGCACGTTCCCCCTTCGAGCTCTTTGGAGGCTTGATCGAGCTGGTCGTCCCCGACAGCACCAAACGGCGCTTCTGAAGCCATGCCGCTACGAGCCGGACCTGAACCTGATGAGCTATCACAGAAAATGGTCATGCATTGCGGCGTGGGTGTGTTTCTGGCAGGGAATTGAGAGCCCCGGGACAAGGCCAAAGTGGAGGGCGGGCTGCTGCCGACGCAGCGTTGGATAGTAGCGGTGCTACGATCTCGCTAGTTCTTCTCGCTGGTCGATCTAAACCGCGCGACTCGCGAGCTTCTGGACAAGCTGAATCAATGGCCCTTCAAAACGCGCGAGGGCTGCCGGCAGAGCCTGTTCCTGGAACTGGACTGTCCGGCGCCGCAGCCTTTGCCCGCCGAATCGTTCGAGATGGCAGCCATGTGGCGGACGGCCAAGGTCAACATCGACTAGCGCCTGGCCCGCGGTCTGGACCGCAACGTGCTGCGCTCGCTGGCCACCGATCCCGGCTGGGCGCAACGGCACGAGAATATTTTCCTGGTTGGCCCAACTGGCATTGGGAAAAGCTTCCTGGCATGTGCCTTGACGCAGAAGGCCTGCCGCGACGGCTTTCTGGTGCTCTGTACGCCAGCCTCGGCGCTGTTTCGCGATCTGGCGCTGGCGCGGGCTGATGGCAGTCTTCGCAACCTGCTGGCCCGCCTGGCGCGGGTCGATGTGCTGGTGGTAGACGGTTGGGCAATGGCGCCGTTGCAAGAGACGGAACGCCGCGACTTCTGGAAAATCTGCGAGGAACGCTACCAAGCCCGTTCCACCATTCTCACCTCGTAAGCTCCGGTGACGCAGTGGCACGAGCAGATCGGCGATCCCACTATCGCCGATGGTATCCTGAATCGGCTGGTGCATAACGCGCACCGCATCGAGCTAGGTGGCAACCCCATGCGGAAGGCCAAAGCCTCGCCCAAACAGAAATCGAGTTGGGAGACCAGCGCTTTTTTCGAAAAAAATGCGGGGGATAAAGGGGGTTGCCGCCCCGTTCCCCCGCCCCCCCAAATCCCTGCTTGGAAGAACTCCGCCTCCGCTTCGCTCCGGAACCGGCCCGTGCCTGCTCTTTGACCGATCTCGATCACTTACCCCACAATCAGCACGCCAGCGTCGCTTCGCTCCGATCCCTGATCGGAACCACGCCGGAATAGTGATCGGCATCAGCCCGGAATCCGCATTCAGAGGTGACAAAGACTCACGTCGGCTTCTCCGGTCATGGTGTACAAAGTCGATCCGGCAGAGTCCCTTCTCTTGACTCCTAGCAGGCATTATTGTTTAATTATGGCGCCCCCGGGGAAAGAGGCAGATATGCAATATTCACGCTGGAAGGAGTCGTGATGAGAAAGATGATTGCCGTTGTTTGTGTTGTGGTACTGGTGTCGGGTGTTGGGCTATGCCAGGCAGTAAAAGACGGCCCGACGATGTCGGTGTTCGGCGGTTACCAGTTCATGAGTTTTGATGCGCAGGGAAGCCGCATTAATATCACATCAGGGTGGGATGCGGATTTTGCGTGGCGTCCGGTAAAGACGATTAGTGCGGTCGCCGATGTGAGCGGTTCGTACAAAAGCCTGGGTAGCTTTGATGGAGTTACCCCTGACCTGCATGTCCACAATTTTCTCGCAGGGCCCCGCTTTTCGCCCTCGCGCGGCAATGTCATTCCTTTTGCCGAGTTTCTGGTTGGCGTTGCGCATACCACGGTGTCCGCCTCTGGGGAATCGGGCATTGGCAGTTATGGCTTCGGGATGGCAGCAGGCGGTGGTCTCGACGTCGGCCGCACCCGGCACTTTGCCGTTCGCTTGGTCAAATTCGACTACGTGCTCGACAAGGTTGACTTTGGTTCCAGCGTGCTGGGCATTCAGCAATGGCAAAATCTAAACCATTTTCGACTAAGTGCTGGCGTGGTATACAACTTTTAGCCACTGCCACAGCGCAATCTGGAAGGGAGCGGGTCTCTCGCCCCCTTCCAGATTGCGCTGTGGCAGTGGCTGATTTTACGGTTCAGGTTAGGGGAGCCCACATGCTGATCTCGCTGCTGGTGATACTGCGGATGAGCCTGCCGATGGCCTTCTCAAAACCTTCTTCCAGTTCCCGGATGTAAACGTCATCGGTGTGCTCGTCCGGCAGTGGGGTACTATCCAGGCAATAAAAGATGACGACATTGTCCAGGGCCCGCTGCTCCATGTCTCGCTCTCGCTGTTTGCTCAGAACTCTAAGCTCATAATCCATCCAGGGGCGCCCCTGGGCGTTGCTCGACCACATGACCACGTATTTCGGGCACTGCGAAATTGCCGTGTGAACCTGGCTGACGATCGGCTTACCCCCGACAAACCAGTCGTCCCACCTGACGTCTATCTGCGCGCCCTTGAGACGAGCTACGACGGCATCGACCCTCTCCTTGTCGAGATGCGCATAACTGATCCATGCCCGGGGAAGTTCATGCCAGCGCCTGATCAACCGCTGTAAGCGTTGTGCCTCTCCGGTGCCCCTCTGGCCGGTCTGTTCCATGAGTGCAAGCGCTAAAGACCAGTGCCGAACGGCATCGCCAATGCGCTGTTGCACCTCCGCTATATGGGCAATATTGGCATGACACGCCGCGGCAAACTCCCAGTCGCCGTTGCGTTCCGCCTCGATCAAATCAGCCAGCAACCGGCGCTCCGCCGCGGAATACACACCCGCCTTCATCAATCCCACGGCGCTGTCTGTCGCGTCGGTCTTCCGCTGCTTTGCCGTGACGCCTCGCCTGGACGCTTGTGACTTTTTTTTCATGTCAGTCACAGACACAGATACCAACCTTCACATCTGAAGGTCTTGACATGACCCCGACCGCTTCCCCGTATGCCGCTGTACCGTCTTTGTTGTAGGCCGGCCGATGAACTGCCCACGTGCTCCCCAGCTCACTCTTGGTTTCCTTGATTATGTATTTCAGATCTTCCAGGTCACCATTCGGCAACTGCTTCGCATGAACAAAGAGTCTTCCCGTCGACTTGTCCCTGGTGACTATCCATCCATTCTTCAGTCCCCGCCTCAGAGTGATCAGATCTCGAGCCGGCTGGTCGGGCTCGGCAGCCCGTGGCGCAAGCGGCGCACTGCCGCTCATCGTAGGGAGCTCAGGGATGATCAGGATCTGTTTTGCCCTGATGAGATCGGAACTCCTGAGGTGATTGGCATCCATGAGTACCTTTACCGTGGTCTTGTGGTGCTTGGCGATCTTCGCCAGGGTATCGCCCGGGACTACTTGATAAGGCTCCGAAATCCCGAGTGTCGGCAAAAAAAGACAGGCCCACGCCGTCAAAACTACGAATCCTGTGTGTCTGGGCAGCATTGACATCTCAGCCTCCTTATCGGGCGCGCACTTAAGGCGGTCCCATCTCATCGAGTCGTGGGGCCAGGAACCGGGGAGTAACCACAGAAAAATAATAGTGGATGTAAGCCTTGTAATGCAAGTAATTCTCACCTTTGCCAGCGATTCCGCAACCGAGGACCGGGTGACGGCGAGGGCGTGTTGTTTTGTTGGGAATGGGGGCTACCGGCAAGGCGAGGGGATTCGCGTGGCGTTTTGGGGCCTTCGGTGGAGGCCCGTAGGGCCATGCAGGCAAGCTGGTGCGAGCCTGGCCAGGAGGTCGGGAGATTACAAGACGAAGGGCCGAGGTCGGCAGCAGATGGGATTCAGGGGGACCGGCTGGTGAGAATGACTCCGTGCAGCAGTTCAGCGGCGATGAGCCGCGCCCAAAATACCTGACTCCTGCCGTTGCGTGCCGCCGGTTTCAGGTTGAGGGCGAAGAAGGCGTGGAAGAGGTTGAAGGCCAGGAAAGCCTCCAGCAAGAAGCAGTCGATGGCATTGGGGTCGTGGCGAAAGACGTGACCCGAGTACCATTCCTGGACCAACTCGTTAAAGCCATAATTCTCGATGTCCCAGCGCTGATGACCAAAACGAACCACCCGTTCGGTGGGAGCTTGCATTGATGGCAGCGTCGTTACCCACATCCAGTCGCTGATTTGGGGCTCTTGCTTTTTGTCGAGTTGCCGGCGCACGGAGTACGTTTCCAAGGAACGAATCACGCGCACGGGCGCACTCACCTGGGGCCAGGTGCGCAGGTCCGGGAAGTCCCACCATTGGCAGTCGCGGTTTCGATAGGGGCCGGATTGTGGTTGCCCTTGGCTGAATAACCCGGCTACATCTTGATAAAGATCACGGCGTCCATCTTTGAGCACGACCAGAGCATGTTTGCGGTGGGCGAGCAGAAAGTTAAAGAACGGGGCCTGGGCATAGAGCGCATCGCCCAGCACCAAGTCGAAGGCGCGCGGATAAGCCAGCAGCACGCGCGCCAATAAACGCAACGCCGTCGCTATCTCGTCTTCTCCAGGCCGTTGCGGCTCGTGGTCCAAAAGTAAACGCACCGCGGGGCGGCCAGCGGGGGCGGCCGGTAACAACATGAGGGTGACTTGCCGGTGATAATACTGAATACGATCCCCGTGTTCGGTGTGGATCGTGCGTTGTAAGCAGCCTGAGCAATGACGCCGATAACTGGCATGGTTCTCGTGGCCGTCCAAGACGGCGACGCCGATCCCCTGCTGGTCGGGCAAGGCCTTGTTGCGTTTCAGTCGATGGTAGAGCTGACGGATCACCTGCCGGAGCCCATCGGCTTGCAATTCGGCATGGACCCGCCCGAGGGTGTCGGCACTGGCCAGCGGCTCGCCCAGCCATTGCTTCCAGAAACGAGCCGCCGGGATCTGGGCCAAAGCGTTAAGGCTGGGCTGGCGAGCGCAAAACATCACCAGGGCAGCTTTGACCACCGCGGCGGTAGAATGCCGGGGGGCCAACCTGCGATCCGCCAGCGGAGCGACCGTGGCGGAGAGGCGGAACATCTTTTCGCCGTAGCTGATCAGGCGGCGGAGAACGGCCAGGGTTTCCTTTCTTTAAGTCGTTTCCACTCCAGTTCCGAAACTTCTTCGATCAGTTCCTGTATCTTGTGATAATCGCTGACGGCCTGCCGTATGCGCTGCTGCCAAGCCTGGGGAACACAGATCTGCCGGAGCTTCCCGCCCTGGCTCTGTACCAAGTACAAAGACTTGTGCAGTTCGCCGCGACTACAGCGGCAGTTAGGCTTGCCGCACTTGCCCAACCGTTCCGACAAAGTGCCGCGAAGAAACCAGCGATTCAGGCCGAGGTGAGCGAACTGAGAGCGAAAGTTGCGCTCGGCGGCCGAGATTTTGGCGCGATGGAAGTTGTCGCTCATATAGGGACCATCTTATACCTTATACTTATATAGTATACAAGATATGAATGTCAAATGCAAGCATAAAATGAATGCGAATTTGCTCCCCGCAGGACCCGAGATCAGAAAACGAACGGAACCAAGCGGTTATCTTGATTTGAAATTCAGGGTTGCGGAATCGCTGGCCGAAGAACACCCCAGGGCGTCCATCCCTCTCCCCTGGTCGAACCGGACTACCTGATTGGCCGGCAGAGAATCTCTCCTTAACGTGCGCTTCTTCGCCGCTCGGGCGACGCTCTCTGGTCGATTTCTGACTGGAAATACCGAGACAAATGCCCGGAACTCGGAGATTCTCGGGCAAAGACCATTTCTTCAAGGCGGAGACGATTCTTCTGGCGGAGAGGGGGAGATTCGAACTCCCGAACGGGTTCCCCCGTTGTCCGCTTTCGAGGCGGATCGTTTCAACCACTCACGCACCTCTCCGCGCCGCCAGTCCGGGAGTGGCCGTCCGGAACCGGGTCTCGAGTTGAAGCGCACCAGCCTCGATACCTATGGGCTGAAGCACCGGTGTTTATCATAGCAGATGAGTTTCCAGGCCTATGGTTGATCCGTTGCGAAGGAGGCGGTTATGTTTTGCCAGCATTGTGGGGCCGCGATGGGCGCCGGGCACGCATTCTGCTCCGTTTGCGGCCAGGCGGCGCCCTCGGCCGCGGCCGTGCCGGGGGCCGGCGCGATGGGGCTTAGCCCCGCGGAAATGCGCTTTGCCGGACATATCGATCTGCTTTCGATTTTCTGGATCATTCTCTGTTTTCTCTGGCTGTTTCCCGCCGGCTTCCTGTTGGCCATGGGCGCGATTGCCGGAAGAGTGATGCCGTTCTGCGGCCGCCACGTTTTAGTATTGCGCATACTAGGCCCGTTCGTACTGTCCAGTCTTGGCTGCTTTTTCGCGCTGATGGCCGCGCTATGCTTTTTTGTGGGCTGGGGCCTAAGACAGCGCCGCTCCTGGGCGCGGGTTTTGGCCATTGTGCTGGGCGTGCTCTCGCTGTTTCACCCGCCGATTGGCACGGCTTTGGGCGTTTACACGTTGTGGGTGCTGGTGGGCAATAATGCGAATTTGTTGTACGACAGGATGGCCATCGGCGGATTTCAAATTTGAAATTTGAAATTCCACCCCCTCAGCGGCGGCTGCGGAAGAACGACTGCAACAACTCGGCACAGCGGCCGGCCAGGACTCCGGACACGACTTCCATTTGATGATTGAGTTGGGGGTGATTCAGCACCTGGAGGACGGAGCGCACCGCCCCCGCCTTGGGGTCATCGGCGCCGTAGACGAGCCGGCGCAAGCGCGCATGGACCAGGGCGCCGGCGCACATGGCGCATGGCTCGAGAGTAACGAAAAGATCGCATCCGGAGAGGCGGTGGTTGCCAATTCCAGCCGCGGCCTGGCGCAAGGCAATCATCTCCGCATGGGCGGTCGGATCGGTTCCCAAGAGGTTTTGGTTCCAGCCGCGGCCTACGATTTGCCCCTCGCACACCACCACGGCGCCCACGGGCACCTCGCCTGCGGCTTGCGCGCATACGGCTTGGCGCAGCGCTTCTTCCATCCAAAGTTCGTTCGTCATGGCAGGGTCGTCGGTCTTTGGTCCTCGGTCTTCGGCCAGAACCGAAAACCTATCGGCTTACAGTTTACCGTTTGCAGCCAAGGGCGAGTTGGCTGCGGCAGCGTCGCGCCCACCACGGAGGCACGGAGAAGCAGCGAGGAGCGTTTATGGCCGCAGATAAACGCGGATCAAGACCGGGTTATCGAGTAACGAGAAACGGGAAACGAAAAACGCCCCTCGGATGGGAGCCAGAACGCAGACCTTAGTTTAGTGCATCCTACTCTTGCGACTGCCGGAGCGGAGCCGGCATCTAGTAAAAGGTGAGGGATGAGTGCGCGATAACCTGAGCGGGGTGAGCGAATGAAGGCGGCGCTGAAGAAGCTGTTCATGGTGGATTTGCTGCGGGGCTTGCAGGTGACGTTCCGCAACCAACACCCGAAACAGATTTACACCGAGCAGTATCCCTTGCAGCGCCCGCAAGTGGCGGAGCGTTTCCGCGGCGCGCCGCGCCTGAACGTGAACCCGGAGACCGGCGAGACCCTGTGCATCGCCTGCGACTTATGCGCCATCGCCTGTCCGGAGCAACTGATTGTGGTGGGCAGCGAGCGCAATCCGGCCACCCGCCGCAAGGAATTGACCACCTTCACGTATGACCTGAGCCGCTGCATGTTTTGCGGCCTCTGCGAAGACGCTTGTCCCACCGACTGCCTGGAGCTTACGCAAGATTTCGAGATGGCCGCATACGACCGCCAGAGCGCCATCTGGGACCGCGAAATGCTCGAGCAAGGACCCAAGCCCACGGAATACAAGAAGTAACGTCGTCGGTCTTTGGTCTTCGGTCTTCGGCCAGAGCGCACAGGGCCGTGCTTCGCAGTTCGTCGTGCAAGCCGCGAACAATTGGCAGAATCCCGGCGCGTGCTCAACGCGGATTTTCGTTCGCGGATTTCGGCCAACGACCGACGGCCGATGGCTCTTGGCTAATTGCCAATCGCCAATCGCTCCCGCCTTGCGGGACGGGTTTACCTGGCCGACGACCGAAGACCGACGACCAACGACCAACGTCTACAGTGGCTGCTGTTGCGTCATGCAGTGGATCGCCCCCAATCCCCAAATCAGGTCGCGGCTGGCGATACCGACAACGCGGCGGGCAGGGAAGAGCCCGGCCAAAACGTTCAGGGCCACACGATCGTTCGGATCATCGAAGGTGGGAACCAGCACGGCAGCGTTGGCGAGATAGAAATTCGCATAGCTGGCGGGCAGGCGCTGTCCGCGGAAAAGGACGGGGGCCGGCATGGGCAATTCGATCACTCGCAGGGAGCGGCCGTCATGGCCGGCTGTATGCCGGAGGGTTTCCAGGTTCTGCCGCAGCGGTTCATAGTTAGGATCGTTCGCGTCGTCTTCCACCGCCGCCACTACCGTATCGGGCGCAACAAAGCGCGCGATATCGTCGATGTGCCCGTGGGTATCGTCGCCGGCGATGCCGCGCTCCAGCCAGATCACTTTCTTGACTCCAAGATAACGCCGAAACGCAGCTTCGAGCGGCTCGCGGCCGACGCCCGGATTGCGCGCTTGAACCTCCTGGGAAAGGAGGCATTCCGCCGTGGTCAGCATGGCGCCGCGTCCATTGACCTCGATGCTGCCGCCTTCCAGTACCAGCCGTTGCTTAGCTTTAGAAGAAGGCGCCTTTGGCCGACGGCCGATAACGGGCAGTTCAGGAACGACCGGCTGAACGCATTGGATTCCGAGATAGCGGGCCATGCGGGCGGCGAGTTTGTCGTCGTGGCGCCAGTCGCCGTACTTTGCCCAGGCGTTGAATTTCCAGTCCAGAGCGACGGGGACGTTGTGGCGGCCGCGCACGAAAATGGCGCCGGAATCGCGGGTCCAGCCGCGGTCGGTGCGCCAATGGTGAAAGTGAACGTTGCCGCCAGAAACGTGAGCGCGGGAAAGCACGGCGCGGGCCTTTTGTTCGTCAGCGCGGTCATTGACTACGATGTGTACACGCTCACCGGCTGAAATCTGGCGCACGATCTCCGCGTAAACCCACGGTATGGACGGGAATTTTCCGGGCCAGTCGGAGCGGTTATGCGGCCAGGCCAGCCAGGTAGCAGCGTGGGGCTCCCATTCGGCGGGCATGCGGAAGTCCGGTTCCGGACCGGGAAGGGAAGGCCGCGCGCCGGGCAACGATGCGAAAGAGCACGGGGCGGCCATCACTCGGCGTCCAGAAAGCGCTGGCAAATGCCGCCATAGCTGTCGATGCGGCGGTCCCGCAGAAAGGGCCAGTTGCGCCGCACCTCTTCCATCTTTTGCAGATCAACTTCGCCGAGCAGAATTTCCTCGCTTGCGGCGGCAGCTTCGGCGACGATTTGCCCGAAAGGATCGCAAAGGAACGAATGTCCCCAGAATTCCAGGCCCGCGCCGGGAGCGGGCTTGCCCAGCACGTTGCCATGCTCATGGCCAACACGGTTGACCGCCGCCACATAGACGCCGCTGGCAATGGCATGGGAGCGCTGAATGGTGCGCCAGGCATCGAGCTGCGCCGCGCCGAACGCCTCCTTCTCGCCGGGATGCCAGCCGATGGCCGTGGGATAGAAGAGCACTTGCGCGCCTTGCAACGCCGTCAGCCGGGCGGCCTCCGGATACCACTGGTCCCAGCAGATGAGCACGCCAATCCGTAACGTGGCGGCATGGTCCGGCGCCGGGCCGGGCGTAACGGCGAACGCCTTGAAGCCCAAGTCGCCGGGAGTGAAATAGAACTTTTCATAATAGAGCGGATCGTCGGGGATGTGCATTTTGCGGTAGATGCCGCGCAGCGCGCCATCGGCGTCGAGAACCGCCGCGGTGTTGTGATAGATGCCGGAAGCCCGCCTTTCAAATACGGAAGCGATGACTGCGACGCGATGCGCGCGGGCCGCCTCGGCGAGCCGCCGAGTCGTGGGACCGGGCACCGTTTCGGCCAAGTCGAACAGGGCGGCATCTTCGCGCTGGCAGAAGTACTGGGTGCGAAACAGCTCGGGCAGGCAAACCACTTGCGCGCCGCGGCCGGCAGCCTGGCGCACGAAGTCCACCGCGCGATTCAGGTTCTCGCCGGCATCGGGTGAGCATGCCATCTGGATGAGCCCGACGCGAAACTTGTCCGCCAATTTGCGCCTCCGAAGGAACTGGAAACTAGGATACCAAAACGAATTTCACCACAGAGGGCAAGGGCAGATTTGTAATTGGTAATTTGCACTTTGAAATTTGAAATTCCCCTGTAGTGAAGGCCTTTCTATTCTTGACGCCTGCGGGAAGGCTAACGTAAGTTGAAGTTCGAGCTTGATTTTTCGCAGGGTGAAGCACAGTGAAACATCCGCAAGAGAAAACTGCGCCCGGACACGAAGGCGCAGGCGTCGACCGTAAGCTGCACGATCCTCTCGAGGACAAACTGATTCCCGTCGAACCCCTGGATCTTTCGAAGATCCACGGCATTGACGATCTGGTGCGCGCCATGGGCAAGACCGCGTTTACCGGACGCCAGGTGGGCGAGGCCGCCGACGTGCTGGAAGCCATGGCGCGCGACTGCGAATGCTTCAGGGTGATGACCCTGGCCGGCGCCCTGACCGTGGCTAAACAAGGGCTGGTGGTGGCCGATTTGATCGAGCACGGCATCGTCAACGCCCTGGTCTCCACCGGCGCCTTGATGGCCCACGGTTTGGTTGAGGCTACCGGCCACTCGCACTTCCGCTACGACCCCCGGATGAATGACGTGGAGCTTTATGAAGCCGGCTACAACCGCGTTTACGACACGCTGGAACCGGAGCGGAATCTGGACGCGGTGGAACGCGTGGTCGCCGAAATCCTGGAAGCCTGGGACCCGCTGGCGTCGTTGTGCTCCTGGAAGCTGAACCGGGCGATTGGCGAGCATCTGCACCGGCACAGCGAGGGGCGGGGCATTTTGAAATCGGCGTTCGAGAAGAACGTGCCGGTGTTCGTGCCGGCGTTCACCGATTCCGAGCTGGGACTGGACTTCGCCGTCACCAACCGCATGCGGGCGCGCGCCGGCCGGCCCGCTCTGCGGTGGGACGCGTTCGAGGACCTGGAATATTTTGCCGCGGTCCTGCTGAAACAGAAGCGGCTGGGAATTTTAACCGTCGGCGGCGGCGTGCCGCGCAACTGGTCACAGCAATTTGGACCTTTTATCGAGTTGCGTCACCGGCGCGGCGGGGAAGATTTGCCGCTCAAGCGTTATCACTACGGCGTGCGCATCTGTCCGGAACCGGCGTACTGGGGAGGACTCTCAGGTTCGCCTTATAGCGAAGCGGTCTCCTGGGGCAAGTTTGTTCCTCCCGAGGAGGGCGGCAGGTTTGGAGAATTGTTCGTTGACGCCACCGTCGGCCTGCCGTTGGTGGCGGGGGCGGTGCTGGAAAGGCTGCGGAAGCAGTAAGGCGCGTCCCCGGTCCCCCGTCTCCCGTTTGTAGCAAGATAAAGAAGCGAGGACGCCTCGAAGGGAGGGCTGGTCTGAAACATGCGGCCCGTTCCGGGACGGGCGTTTTCTCCCGCGCGATGCGGTCCCGGCGTCGGGTAACGGGGAACGGGAGACGGGGGACGGCTTTAAAAACGAACCGCGGATTCAGACGAAGGCCGGCGGATCAGAGGAGCGCCGTACCCTGGGGCGTAGCCGCGGTACAGCGCTAGGTTGGGTGACCCGTCTTAAGATTCGTCCAAATCCGCGGTCAGAGTCTATCGGGTTTAGTCGAACAAAAAGATCGCCGCCGCAATGACGGTTGTCCAAAGTCCACGCTTGTCGCCCACCGCAGACTGGGTACAGTTCATGGTGCGGACGATTTTGTTCGAGAGCCGATAGACTTCTTTCTTTTCATCCCACGACTTGTCGGGATCGAAATCTACGTTTAAGGTTGTGGCCAGCATTTCCGCGGCCAGTTCTTCAGCGTAATCGCCGGCGGTGCGGTCGTCCTGGCCAAAAGAATGATGCTCGCTCAAATAGCCATAGGTCGTGCGGTCGGCGGGGATGGCCAGCCCAATGCTGGAAGCCAGCAAACGATGCGGCTCGCGCGTGGAGTTTTCCGCCACCACGGCGAACACGACCTCGCCATAATGCAGGCGCTTCAGGCCCAGCGACCGGGGAATTAATTTGCAATTGGGCGGGAAAATGGAGGAAACGCGAACCAGGTTCTGGGCGGCAATTCCGGCGCCACGCAATGCCAACTCAAACGATGTGAGCCGCTCTCTGTGCTTTCCGACGCCCTTGGTCAGAAATACACGCTTGGGAACCATCTCTTTAGACAATTCTTCTCATCCTCCGTTGCCTGGGGAAGACCGTTTCGCCACTTATAACACGGGACGGGCAGATTCGTGACCAGAAATTGCAGGCCAAATTAAAAAAATCTGTGGAGAACCGGGCAGGCGGCGCCGGCGCATGCGCCTAGCGCTGTCCAGCCTTTACCGTCTTGAACTTGACGGCGATATCTATGAACGCCAGCGCGCCCCGGCTCAAAGCCTTGTCCTTGCGGAAGACCAGAGCCAGCTCGCGGCGCATGGCGGCATCGGAAATGGGGAGGGCGGCTAAAACCCCGGCCCTGATATCTTCCAATACGCTGGAGCGCGCGATGAAGCCGATGCCCAGCCCGGCGGCCACAAAGCGCTTCATCAGCTCGCTGGAATCCAGCTCCATGGAAATGTTGGGCTTCAGGCGGCGCTCGGAGAGGGCGTTTTCGATGGCCTCGCGGGTGCGCCCCGACTGGGGAAGCAGCAGGGGATATTCGGCCACCTGCTCCACGGTGACCGCTTTCAGCTTGGCGAGCGGGTGCTGCGGGTCGGTGATAACCACCAGCTCGTCCTTGTGAATCGGCACCACCGTGAGGCGGTTGTCGCTGACCGGGAGGGAGACGATTCCAAAGTCTATGGAATTATCGAAAATCTGTTCCAGAATGCGCGTGTGTTCGGAACGGTTGATGCTGACGTTGACGCTGGGATACTGCTGCTTGAAGCTGGCAAACACTTCGGGCAAAATGTGCAGGCAAGTGGCTTCATTGGCGCCCACCACGATCTCGCCGCGGGGCACGCGCTCCATTTCCGCCAGGTGCAAAAGAATATTGCGGCGCGCCTGTACCGCTTCTTCCGCGTATTTCTGAAATTCCTTGCCGGGAGAGGTGAGCGACACCTTTCCGCCGGTGCGGTCCAGCAGCCGGGCTCCGACCTCTTCCTCCAGCGACCGGATTTGGGCGGAGATCGCGGGCTGGGTGCGGAAACGTTTTTCCGCCGCCCGCGAGAAGCTGCTCAATCGCGCCACTTCCAGAAAAGTTTCGAGTTGGTCAAAGTCCATGAGCCAACATTCCGTTCGCCGGGTCTGGTGACAAGTTTACGGTATGCGGCTGGTTCCAGCAGCAAACAATCGCGGCGGGCCGTTAACCTTGATGCTACCGTCTCCCGCCGGAGCGTCGTTGGTCTTTGGTCGTTGGCCGGAAAATTTCGTTTCCCGTTCCCCGTCCCCTGCCAGAGGAAGCGTTTCATGCTTCTAGGGACACGCTAAGTTCTCGGTTGGCCGGGGAAGCCGTTCCGGCCAACTACCAATTCTGGCCGAAGGCCGAGGACCGACAGCCGACGGCCGGCCACGACCAACGACCATCTTGACAGCCGGTGCGGGCTTGGCTCACTCTAATAGCGCGCCAAGGATACGGGAGTCCCAGGGGCATTGGTTGTAAGTTTCGTGTGTATCCGGGGGCGTAGGTCGATCAAAAAGTTTTATTCCGACCATAAAAACAATCAATTGCCAAAGCTGTTGGCAGGTGCGTAAGCTGTGGACGTGGTGGAGCTGTTCAGCTCCTTTCCCTTTTTTACCGGTTTGCCCACGGGAACTGCGGTTTGCGCAGGAGCCATCCGCCAAAATTCTGCGCTTGAATGCGCGTAAGGGAGTAGTAAATGGCTGATCCAAAAACTGTATTGGAGTTTGCGAAGAAAAACGAAGTTAAGATCCTCGATCTGCGCTTCACTGATCTGCCTGGGTTGTGGCACCACGTTTCGTATCCCATTGACCAGCTCAGCGAGGCCTCGTTCGAGGAAGGCTTTGGCATGGACGGCTCATCGATCCGCGGCTGGGCTGCCATCCACGAAAGCGACATGCTGCTGATTCCGGATCCTTCCTGGTACATGCTGGATCCGTTTACCGAAGTGCCGACGCTGGTCATGATCTGCGATGTGCGCGATCCGGTAACCAAACAGCGTTACGACAAGGATCCGCGCTACATTGCGCATAAAGCCGAGCTGTTCCTGAATTCGACCGGCATAGCCGACACCTGTTTCATGGGCCCGGAAGCGGAGTTCTTTATCTTCGACAGCGTCCGTTTCGATCAGAACGAGCACTGCGGGTTCTACTACATCGATGCGGAAGAAGGCCGGTGGAACTCCGGGCGCGAAGAGGCCAACCTGGGTTACCGGCCGCGTTACAAGGAGGGCTATTTCCCGGTTCCGCCCACCGATCACTACCAGGACCTGCGCAGCGAAATGGTATTGACCATGGAGCGGTGCGGCGTCGCCATGGAATGCCATCACCACGAAGTGGCCACCGGCGGCCAAGCCGAAATCGACATGGTGTTCGCCGCCATGAAGAAGATGGCCGACCAGATGATGCTGTACAAGTACATAATCCGGAACGTGGCCAATCAGTACGGCAAGACGGTGACCTTCATGCCCAAGCCGCTCTTCCAGGACAACGGCAGCGGCATGCACGTGCACCAATCGCTGTGGAAGAGCGGGAAGCCGCTGTTCGCCGGCGACGGTTACGCGGGCTTTTCCAAGATGGGGCTGCATTATATCGGCGGCCTGATTGCCCACGGCCCGGCGCTCTCGGCCATCATCGCGCCCACCACCAACAGCTATAAGCGTCTGGTTCCGGGCTTCGAAGCGCCGGTCAACCTGGCGTACTCGCGGCGCAACCGCTCGGCCGCTTGCCGCATTCCCATGTACTCGGCCTCGCCCAAAGCCAAGCGCGTGGAATTCCGGCCGCCCGACCCGAGTTGCAATCCTTACCTGGCGTTTGCCGCCATGCTCATGGCCGGCCTGGACGGCGTCGAGAATAAGATCGATCCCGGCCAGCCGCTGGACAAGGACATCTACGAACTGGGTCCGGAAGAGATGGCCAGCGTCCCGTCGATGCCCGGCTCCCTGGAAGATGCGCTCGACGCGCTGGAAGCCGATCACCAGTTCCTGCTCAAAGGCGATGTCTTTACCGAGCAGCTTCTGCGCACCTACATCGATTACAAGCGCGATAAGGAAGTGCAGGCCATCAAGCTGCGCCCGCATCCTTACGAGTTCGCCCTGTACTACGACATTTAATGCGCGCAGGTTTTGCGCTTCGACTCAAGCCCGGCAGCAATGCCGGGCTTGATTGTTTGCGCCCCACCTGCCGGGAAAGGCCGGGCGGATGGGCGATGTAGTAAGTTGTGAAGATGAATGCTGCTGAGGACCGGCGCCATGCCTGACCTGGCGCTGCTGGCGGGAGGGCTGCTGATCGGGATGCTGCTGCGGCACTTCCGCATCCCAACCGGCTGGTTCAACCGCCTGGCCAATCGGAGGGCAGCGGCGATTTTGTTGTGCGCCGGAATTGCCACCATTCCCCGGTTGCTGCTGTTGCCCTGGCTGGCGTATCCCGAACCTTCCATCCACGATGAGTTCAGTTACCTTTTGGGCGCGCAGACGCTGGCCGCCGGGCGGCTTACCAATCCCACGCCCGCTGGTTGGCCGCATTTCGAAAGCTTTCACATTAACCTGATACCCACCTACCAGAGCATGTACCAGCCGGCGCCGAGCCTGTTCTATGCCCTCGGAATCCTGGCGGGAGGAAGCCCGTGGTGGGGCGTGTGGTTGAGCATGGGGCTGATGTGCGGCGCTATCTGCTGGGCGCTTCAGCCGGTGATACGCCCGCGCTACGCCTTGCTGGCGAGCTTGTTCTGCGCGCTGAAGTATGGCGTCTTTACCTCCTACAGCGACTCGTACTGGGGAGGAGCGGCGTGCGCGTTGGGCGCTGCCATGGCGCTGGGAGCGTGCGTTCGCCTACGGGTGGAAGGCGGCTGGCGGCAGGTGATTCTTCTGGTCTTCGGCTGGGCGCTGTTAGCCAACAGCCGGATTTTTGAAGGGCTGCTGTTCGCCGTGCCGCTGGGCATTGCGGCGGTGGCCTGGATGACAAGAGAGCGCCGGATTCGCGAGTTCTGCTTAATGGCCGCCCTGCTGGCTACGGTGTGCGCCGGCATGGGGTATTACAATCTGCGCGGGACAGGACGCGTCTTTGAAATGCCGTACCTGGCGAACTTCGAGCAGTATCACTTTGTCCGCCCATTCCTGGGGACCGGAATGTTGCCTGAGCCGTCCTACCGGCACAGAAGCATGGCAAAAATGTACGAAAAGTGGGAAGGCGAGCCGGGCCGGCTGGCTCAGTCGGCGGCAGGCATATGGACGCTGACCGGGCAAAAATTCCGGTTCTATTACAAGCAGCATTTTTCTCCGCTGTTGTTTTTGGCTTTGTTGGGAACTCTTGCCGCGCTGCGCGCACGGCGGCGGCGATTGCTCGCCTGGACATTTCTGGTGGTAGCGGCAGGACTGTTTTCCGTAGTGTGGCGGCCGGAGAGCGCGTATCCGGCGCCGCTGCTGGTGAGTTTCTTCGGTTTGAGCGCGCTGGGCGTTCGTTATCTGCGCGCGGCGTTGCGGGGCCGGCGCGCCATCGGGATGTGGTGGACTAGAGGCATCATGGCCGGCATGCTGCTGTTTGCTCTGGGAACGATGGTTTCCAATGGCCTGCGCGGACTGCGCCATAGCGTAGAGTTCCCGCTGCCGTGGAACCTGGAGCGGGTCCGCCTGATCCACGATCTGGAGCGCCGCGGCGGCCGGCATCTGGTGCTGGTGAAGTATTTTGCGGACCACTCGTTCCACGAGGAGTGGGTTTATAACCAGCCCGCCATCGACGAGCAAAAGGTGATTCTGGCCCGCGCCATGGGCGGCGAAGGGGATTACCGGCTGGTGCAACACTATGCGGACCGGCAAGCGTGGTTGCTGAAACCCGACGAGAGGGGCTTGCCCACCATGTTGGTTCCCTGGGACACTGCAAGACACAGGTGATGCTTCACAATTTTACCGTTCACGATGTGCTCGGCAGCAGCGCGGCCGCTTTGGCGCTGACGCTGTTCGTCTTCGTGCCCGGCTATGTGACGGGCTGGCTGACCAATGCCTTCCATTTCCGGCGCGAGGGGCTGGTAAGGCGGATTGTGTTGAGCACTCCGCTGGGGGTGGCCGCCGTCCCGGTGCTGGTGTTCTTTCTGGGCCACTGGCCCCTGGCGCTTTGGCTGTTCTTCGGCGCGGTATGGAGCACATTTACCGGCTTGGCCATCCGGGAATGGCTTTCGTCTGTGGCGGCAATGGGGCCGTTTCGTTCGCCGGAGGTGGAAACTGAAGCCGACGGCTTCCATCCCGCCCAGTCCGAGCGGCTGCCACGGGCGCGGGCGGTGAAGATCGGCATGGCGGCGGTTCTGGGCTGGGCGTTGGTGGCAATTCTTTCGGTCAGCGACCTGCAACTGGGGCACCGGCTCTATTTCAGCGTGACGGCTCACGATTACAGCGTGCGCACGGCCATGACCGCGGCCGCCGCGCGGGGCATTCCTCCGGCCAATCCGTTCTTCGCCGCCCGGCCGCCGGTGCGGTTGCGCTACCACTATTTCTGGATGCTGGTATGCGCTCTGGTCACCCGCTTGTGCGGGATTGAGCCGCGACTGGCATTGCTCGGAGGCACGGTTTGGGGCGGAATTGCCTTACTGTCGCTCATCCCCATCGGCCTGCGGTATTTGGCCGGCGTGCGCGAGGGTTTGAGGCGCACGACGCTGATCGGTTTTGCGCTGCTCGCGGTGACCGGCCTTGATCTCTTGCCGGTCCTGTACATCTCCCATTTCAGGGCGCCGGTGTATGCCGACATGGAGTGGTGGAACGTGCAGATCACCTCGTGGGCGGATGTGCTGCTGTGGACGCCGCATCACGTGCTGGCTCTGGTCGCGTGCCTGGTGGGATTCCTGGCGTTACGCCAGGCGGCAGTCTCGCGGCGGCAGCGCGCCATGAGCGTGGCGCTGGCGGCGGTGGCCTTTGCCAGCGCTTGCGGTCTTTCCACGCTGGTGACGGTCAGTTTCGCCGTGTTTGCCGTGCTGTGGCTGGCGGTAGCCGCCTGCCGGGGATGGTGGGACGAACTTCCGCTTTTTCTCGCCGCCGGCACGCTGGCGTTCCTTCTGGCACTGCCTGCGCTGCGGCTGTTCTTAGGGCCGGGCGCCAGCGAAAGCCCTTACCACGGGTTCTTCGGCATCGCGGTGCGCGAGTTTCCCTTGGCCATGCGCATGCTGGCCCGGCACTTGGGATGGAGACAGCACATCTGGATCGCAAACCTGTTGCTATTGCCGGTGAACTATCTCTTCGAGCTTGGTTTTTTTCTGCTGGCCGCCGTACTGCGCCTGAAAGCCAATCTGGCGGGGAAGATTCCCGTTACCCGCGAGGAGACGGCTGCCTGGACTATGGTGGCGGCCAGTTTTTTGATCGGATCGTTTGTCCGTTCCAACACTTTGGCCTCGAACGACATCGGCTGGCGCTGCTTCCTGCAGGCGCAGTTTGTCTTCCTGTTGTGGGGAGGCGTGCTGCTGGACCGCAGGAGGACCGATCCCGCGGTGATGACGCCACGGGTGTGGCTGGCGGCCCGGATCATGCTCCTGGTGGGCGTGCTGGGCACGGCGTACCAAGTGGTCGTCTTGCGCGTTTATCCGGTTGACTATTTTTTTGCGCGCGGACCGGACTGGTCGGCGGCGGAAGGGCGGCCGGGAGAACGGATATTTGCGTTGCGCAGTGTTTATGAGCAACTCGCGTCAATTCTGCCGCCGGATGCCATCATCCAGTACAACCCGGCGGAAACCGGCGCTTATATCTCGCACGTGCTTTATTCGGGCCACCCCGCGGCTGTGGGGCTGGTGCGCTGCGGGGCGGTTTTCGGCGGCCAGCTTGAGCGGTGCGCACCGCGCGCCGCCGCCGTGGACGGTTTATTTGATCCCGCGCCGGGGAGTATCCCTGTTCCGGACCGCGTTTGCCGCGATTACGGCATTTCGGTGCTGGTGGCGGTGGACACGGACCCCGTGTGGAAGCAGCCGGAAAGCTGGGTCTGGACGCGCGCGCCGCTGATTGCCAACCCGTATGTGCGCGCCTTCCGCTGCGGAAAATGAATGTGCGGCATCTCCGATCAGCCTGCGGCCGGGTCATTCACGCCCGGGTCTCCTTAGCGTTGCTGAGAACCGGTCAGCGCCGCTGCTATGCGACTCGGGTATCCCACTTTCGCCCTGCCCACACTGAAGCATTGGGCTAACAACCCTAACCGCTATGCGGTTCTTGCGGTAGCACCCAGCCTGGACCAGCCTGGACCGGGGCTTGTCCACCGTGTTGGCACCGTGGGATACTACAAGGCACAAGTCATGCTTCACAACTTTACGGTTCAGGATGTGCTGGGCAGCAGCGCGGCCGCGTTGGTGCTGACGCTGTTTGTCTTTGTGCCCGGCTATGTGACAGGCTGGCTGACCAATGCCTTCCATTTCCGGCGCGAGGGGCTGGTCTGGCGGATTGTATTGAGCACCCCCTTGGGAGTGGCCACCGTCCCGGTGCTGGTGTTTTTTCTGGGCCGCCGGCCCCTGGCGCTCTGGCTGTTCTTCGGCGCAGTATGGAGCACATTTGCCGGCTTGGCCATCCGGGAATGGGTTTCGCCGGAGGTGGAAACTGAAGCTGATGGCTCGCCTCCCGCCCAGTCCGAGCGGCTGCCGCGGGCGCGGGCGGTAAAGATTGGCCTAGCAGCGGTTCTGGTCTGGGCGCTGGTGGCAATTCTTTCGGTCAGCGACCTGCAACTGGGGCACCGGCTCTATTTCAGCGTGACGGCTCATGATCACAGCGTGCGCACGGCCATGACCGCGGCCGCCGCGCGGGGCATTCCTCCAGCCAATCCGTTCTTCGCCGCCCAGCCGCCGGTGCGGTTGCGCTACCACTACTTCTGGATGCTGGTATGCGCTCTGGTCACCCGCTTGTGCGGGATTGCGCCGCGGCTGGCATTGCTCGGGGGCACGGTTTGGGGCGGAATTGCCTTACTGTCGCTCATCCCCATCGGCCTGCGGTATTTGGCCGGCGTGCGCGAGGGTTTGCGGCGCACGACGCTGATCAGTTTTGCGCTGCTCGCGGTAGCCGGCCTTGATCTCTTGCCCGTCTTGTACCTCTCCCGTTTCAGGGCGCCGCTGCAGGGCGACATACAGTGGTGGACCGTGCAGATCACCTCGTGGGCGGATGTGCTGCTGTGGACGCCGCATCACGTGCTGGCTATGGTGGCGTGCCTGGTGGGATTCCTGGCGTTACGCCAGGCGGCGGCCTCGCGGCGGCAGCGTGCCATAAGTGTGGCGCTGGCGGCGGTGGCCTTTGCCAGCGCCTGCGGTCTTTCCACGCTATCGACGTTCAGCTTTGCGGTGTTTGCCGTGCTGTGGCTGGCGGTAGCCGCGTACCGGGGATGGTGGGACGAGCTTCCGCTTTTTCTCGCTGCCGGCGCGCTGACCTTCCTTCTGGCACTGCCTGCGCTGCGGCTGTTCTTAGGGGGGGGCGGCGCCAGCGCAAACCCTGACCACGGGTTCTTCAGCTTCGCGGTGCGCGAGTTTCCGTGGGCCATGGACATACTGGCCCGGCACCTGGGGTGGAAACGGCACATCTGGATCGCAAACCTGTTGCTGTTGCCGCTGAGCTATTTCATTGAACTTGGTTTTTTCCTGCTGGCCGCCGTACTGCGGCTCAAAGCCAATCTGAGGGGAAAGATTCCCGTTACGCGCGAGGAGACGGCTGCCTGGACCATGGTGGCGGCCAGTTTTTTGATTGGATCGTTTGTCCGTTCCAACACCATGAGCGGCAACGACCTTGGGGCGCGCTGCTTCGTGCAGGCGCAGTTTGTCTTCCTGTTGTGGGGAGGCGTGCTGCTGGTCCGCAGGAGGACCGATCCCGCGGTCATGACGCCGCGGGTGTGGCTGGCGGCCCGGATCATGCTCCTGGTGGGCGTGCTGGGCATGGCTTACCAAGTAGTTAACTTGCGCGTCTACAACGTTTTTTTTGCGCGTGGACCAAACTCGCCGACGGCGGAGGGGCCGCCGGGAGAACGGGTATTTGCGTTGCGCAGGGTTTATGAGCAGCTCGCGTCAATCCTGCCGCCGGATGCCGTCGTCCAGTACAACCCCGGCAGTGATATCGCGCACGTGCGTTTTTCGCACTGGTTTTATTCAAGCCACCCGGCGGCGGTGGGGCTGCCGGATTGCGCGGTGACTTTTGGCGGTCAGGTTGCCCGGTGCGCGCCGCGCGCCGCCGCCGTGGGCGGCTTGTTTGATCCCGCGCCGGGAAATGTCCCTCTTCCGGACAGTGTTTGCCGCGATTACGGCATTTCGGCGCTGGTGTCGGTGGATACGGACCCCGTGTGGAAGCAGCCGGAGAGCTGGGTCTGGACGCGGGCGCCGCTGATCGCCAACCGCCACGTGCGCGCCTTCCGCTGCGGGAAATAAGCCTAAACTTCCTTCAGTTTGTATTCGAGATTGAGCAGGAGCAGCTCCCCGGAGAACTGCATGGCCAGCTCCAGCGACTGACCTTCCACCAGCGAGCGCAGTTTATAATCCGTGCCCTGAACGACGGTGGGGATTGAAAGCATGGAATTTTCCCCCAAGACGCCCAGCTTGGACTTGAAATGCCCCAGTATCATGTTACAAACCTCGCCCAAAGCGTCGCGCGTTTGCGGACTGGCGGCTTC
>Ga0326728_10001325_pt1 | contig 88467 bp, 77 predicted proteins | sample MB3enrmetagenome_FD_207602 | JGI IMG/M metagenome (GOLD analysis project Ga0326728, IMG submission 207602) | Lab enriched peat soil microbial communities from McLean, Ithaca, NY, United States - MB31MN | ecosystem: Environmental > Terrestrial > Soil > Wetlands > Peat | place: USA: New York... | reverse complement strand
AATCCGGCTGTTCCTCCCGCACCGCCTCGATGAGCATCCCCATCTGGGTGCCCCAATCCCCGAGGTGGATATCGCTCACCACCTCCGCCCCCAAAAAGCGGTGCAGACGCTGCAAGCTGTCCCCGATAATCGCCGAACGCAAATGCCCGACGTGCAAGGGCTTGGCGACGTTCGGGCCGCCGAAGTCCAACACCACCCGGCCCGGTCCCTCCGGGGCCGCGCCCAATCGCGCATCGGCCGCCGCCAGGCGCGCACGCCCGGCGATGAAGGAATCCTTGCAGTTCAGGTTGATGAAGCCCGGACCGGCGAGTTCCACCGTTTCAAACGCGGGATGCTCCCTTAAACGGGCGGCGACCGCCTCGGCGGCCTCCCGCGGTTTGAGCCCGGCGGCCTTGGCCGCGGGCATCGCCCCGTTGCACTGGAATTGGCAGAGATCCGGACGGGCGGAGGGCACGACCGTTCCGTGCCGCCGTTCCAAGCCGGAGGCCTCGAAGGCGGCGGCGGCGGCGGCGGAAAGTTCCTTAAGCAGGCTGTCCATGTCAGGATTTGAGCAAAGAGTAGTGGTAGGCGGCGATGCTGCGGGAATGCAGGGGCCTGCGCCGGCGGATCAGGTCGTTGAGCTTGAACCCGAGCACCTGGGCCCAGGCGGCGTCCAAATCGGTCCTCGCCAGGCGGCGAAGCCCCGGGAGTTCCGGCCAGGCGGGCCTTCCCGGCTCGATATAATCGGCGACAAACAGCACTTTCTGCAAGGGGGTCTGTCCGGGGGCTCCCGTGCTATGGAATTGGATGGCCTCCAGAACCTCCGGATCGCGCACACCGTAATCCCGCCGGGCCAGCAGCGCGCCGATGGGGGCGTGCCACAGCGCCGGCAAAAGGCGTTCCTCCCGGTCGGCCCCCGCCGCGCGCAAAAGCGGTTCCATGGATTCGCGTTCCATCCCCTTGGCGCAATCGTGCAGCCAGGCCGCCTGGGCGGCGCGCCCGGGATCCACCCCGTGGCGGGAAGCCAAGGCCCGGGCGGTCTTGACGACCCCGCGGACGTGGTCGAAGCGGCTTTTTTTCAGCTCCTTTTTTAGGCGCGCTGAAACGCCTTTTTCGTCGAAACTCACGGGAAGTATCCGCTCAAGTCGAGGCCCCGGGCTAAAGTGCCCTGCAAAGTCATGAAAAGCGCCAGGCTCGGGAGCACGCTCAAGGCCGACGCCGCCATTACGACGTTCCAAGGTTCGCCGGATTCCAGAAGCTTCTGGACCCCCAGCACCAAAGTGTAGTGGGCGGGATCGCTCACCGCCACCAAAGGCCAGAAAAAGGCGTTCCACGCGGCGATGAATCCGAAAAGCCCGAGCACCGTCAAGATGGATCGGGACATCGGCAGGACGAAGCGCAGAAACACCCCCCACTCCGAGCAGCCGTCCAAACGGGCGGAATCGCGGATTTCCCTGGGAAACCGGCCTAAGAAGGCTTTCAACGTGAAAAGCGCGAAAGCCGACACCAAGCCCGGCAGGATGAGGGCTGCCGGGCTGTCCAACAAGTTCCAGCCCGACCTCCCCCCCAAAGGAAAAGCGCGCATTTCCAGGAACAGAGGCACGACCAGCGTCTCCACCGGGACCAGCAAAGAAGCGGCCAGCAGGAGGGTCCACAGCGGCTTGAAGCGGGAACGCATATGGGCGAGGCCCCAGGCCGCCGGCGCCGCCAACGCCAACTGGCCCAGCGCGCTCACCCCGGAGACCAGGACCGAATTCCAGAGATACCGCGCCAAGGGCAGGCGTTCCAGGGCGTCGACAAAGGCCGAAAGCCCCCACGACTCCGGCCACAGGCGCGCCGGACTGGCGAAAAGCTCCCCCGCCGGACGCACCGCCGTGAGCAGCATCCAGGCGAAGGGCGCGAGCGTCGCGCAGCCCATGAGCGCAACGACGGCCGTGGCGAACCCGAACCCGAGCCGCACGGCGGGCGAACGCCGTTCCCGGTCCCCGAGCAAGCCGCGGGGCATCTTAGGACTCCTCCAGCGAACGCAGGCGCGCGGCCGTGAAACCGAGCAGGGCCAGGAACAAAAGGACCCCCAGCGCCGCCGCGTAACCGATGTCGAGGTAGAGGAACGAACGTTTGTACATATACGTCGCGATCATCTCCGTCGAATTCGCCGGCCCGCCGCCGGTCAAAAGGTGGACCTCGGTGAATATCTGCAGGGTCGTGATGACCTGCATGAGCAGCAAAAAGGCCATGGTCGGGCGTAAAATCGGCAGGCTCACGGCGCGGATCCTCTGCCAAAGGCCCGTCCCGTCGAGCTCGGCGATCTCATACACCTCCGCCGGAACGTCCCGAAGGGCCGCCTGGTAGATCAACGCGTTCCACCCCGTCGTCTTCCACAAAAACACCAGGACCAAGCTCAACAGCGCAAGGGCCGGATCCGTCAGCCAGGGAATCCTCACCGGGCCCCACGGTCCGAGGCTGAGCACGGCGTTCAAGGCGCCGTAGCCCCCGTCCAATATCCAGCGCCAGACCAGCACCGCTGGCACCGTCGGCGTGAGGAAAGGCAGGAAAAACACCGCCTTCAATAGTCCACGGCCGCGCCGCAATTCGTTCGCGTAGAGGGCCAGGGCCACCGGCGCCCAAAAACCCAGCGCGAGGCTCAAGGCGCAAAAGGCGATCGCGTGCACCAGGGTTGCGATCACCTGCGGATCGGACATCGCGCGGAGATAATTGTCCAAGCCGACCCAGTTCGCCTCTTTGACCAGCCCGAAGTCCTGGAAGGACAGGACCAAGCCCCGCAGAAGCGGGAGCCAGCTGAACACGAAAAACGCCGCCAAGGCCGGAAGCAAGAAGGTCCAGGCTACGACTCCGGGCCGGGCAAAAAAACCGCCCCAGCCCGGGAGGCGCGCTCCCGCCTCGGGGCTTTCCTCCCAAGGCGTCGCCGGGATCGGCGCGACACCCTCGTCGACGTCGCCCCCAAGCAGGCCTTCGTAGGCCCGTTCCAGGCGGCTGTCCTCCTCCCGCGGATTCACAGGTACAGCTCCCGGACGCGTTCCGCCGCTTCACGCAGTTCCCCGGAGACGTCCGCGTCCGCTTGAGTGAAAAGCAATTCCAGGACCCCGGATTCGAGGTCGTCCTTGATCTGGGGCCATTTCGGCAAGGCGGGTTCAGGTCGCGCCGAAGACAGGGCCTGCTCCATCAATTGAAAGCCCGGCAGCTGGCTAAGATGCGCCGTCGTGGAAAAGGCTCCTGGAAATATCGGCAGGCCCAGTTCGTTCATGCGCCGCCACCGGTAGAGCTGGTTCCCCGGGGAAAGCTGGGTCCGGATATAGGCCCACGCCGCCGCCTTGTTCCGGGGCGTAGCCGACGCGTTGACCACAAAATATTCCCCGCCGGCGTGGGCGGCGTGGACGCCCGTCGGCCCGGCCGGAAGCGGGAACAGCAGCAGTTCCCCGGGATCCATTCCGTAACGGCTGATCAGGTCGGGCATCTGGTCCGGCACCCCCATCATCATCGCCAAACGCCCGAGGGCGAAAAGCTGGGCGAGTTCCTCGCGCGACGCCAGCGGGTCGCTCTGGAGCACCCCGTCCTCGAAGCGCAGGCGCCTCAGGTAGGTCAAGGCCGCAGTCCCCGGGTTTTCCTGGAAACTGGGTTCCCAACCCGCCGGCCCCCCCCTAAAAAGCTCGCCGCCCGCCTGCCGGACAAAGTCCCCGACCGCCTCGATCGTGGGACTGAACCCGAACCCGGCCACCCCGCGCGCGGGATCGTTCAAGCGCTTGGCCGCGGCCTCGAGGGCCGCCCAATCCGCGGGCGGCTGGTCGATCGAATACCCGGCCTGGACCCATAAATCCTTCCGCACCATCAGGACGGTGACGTAGGAATCGCAGGGGACGCCGTAGATCTTGCCTTCCACCGTGGCCGCGTCCCAAAAAACCTGGGGAACGAAGGCCCGTTGGTCCCAGCCGTCGACTTCGGATTTCAAAGAAGCCAACAGACCTTGCCGCGCGAGCGACGGAAGCGCTTCGGCGCGCACCTTCGCCACGTCGGGCCCCTTGCCCCCGGCCATCACCGGCACGAACTGTTGGGCCACATATTCCCGGGAAACGGCGTTGACCTTGAACGTGGGTTCGCCGATGGTCCGCGCGTAGGTCGCGGAAAAATCGGCCAGTTCCTCGTCCCAGATTTTCCTTTCCGCCGCCCGCGCCGCCGGGGGGCGGTTCCAGACGCTGAAAACCCCGGCTTCCGCCGCGCACGCCGCCGCCGGAAAGGCCAAGCCGAAGACGAGAACGCGGAGGGGCTTCATCGGGTGAAAAGCACCAGATCGGCGGCGCGCCCGGGGCCCTGCGTGGCTCCCGCTCCGGAAGCCGCCACGCGGGCCGGCTCCAGGCCCTCCGCGATGAGCGCCTCCCGGACCGCGGCGGCCCTAAGAAAACTGAGCGAAATATCGTCCGTCCCTCCCGCCCCGCCCTGTTCCCCCGGCTCCGTCCTCCCCAGGACGCTCACCTGGTAATCCTTGCCCCCTTTGAGGACCGCGGCGGCGGACTCGCGCACCGCGGCCAGGCTTTCCGGGCTGAGGCGTTCATCCCCCACCGCGAACGCGACGGTCTTCAACGGCAAACGCAAAGGACGGTCCGGGTCCACTGCGAGCGCCGAAAGCCTCAGCTCCGGCGATTCCGCCAAGGCTCCGGAAGCCGTTTCCACCGACAGCTTCACGGAATAAAGCCTGCCTCCTGGGGCGGGCTTTCCTCCGTCATCGGACCCATTCCAGCTGAGAACGGCGGGCGGGACGCCCGAACCTCCAAAGACCCGGGAAAAACCTTCCTCCATTGAGCGCACCTGGACCTTCCATCGCGAAGACGCCGAGCTTCCCGGCGCAGAAAGCTTCAAGGCGACGGATTGGCCCGGAACGCCCGCCTTGAAGATTCTCGGTTCCGCTTCCAGGGAGGGAAGCGCCCTACGGGTGTCGATCCGGACCGTCGTTTTCGCGGTCAAAGTACGGCCGCCGGCGTAGGCTTCCAGCCGCAAATCATAAGCCCCATCCGGGACGCGCTTGCGGCCTTGATCCATCCCATTCCAAACGATGCGCCCGGGTAGCCGCTTTCCGACGACGGTCCGCAGGTCCGCCGAAGCCCCCCGAATGCGCGCCGTCCAACGCCATGGAGGGGCGTCCGTGCCGTTGTAGGCGACTTTCAATTCCAAACGCGGACGCGTGCTTGAGGGGATCGGGGCGAAGCGGGCGGCGGCGGCGATGAGTTCTAGGCGCGTTCCGGAAACGCCCGCAGCGGCGGCGGTCGGTGACGGAGCGGGTGACGGCGACGGCAGGAATGGCGGTGACGGTGACGCTGACGGAACGGGTGACGCTGACGCGAAGGGCGTGGGTGACGGTGACGCTATCGGCGTGGGACTCGGTGACGGTGACGGCAAGGTCACCAGGGGCGGAAGCGGCAACTGCCGCGGGGGCGCGAAAGACCACCCCAAAGTCATCCTTTGCGAAACCCCCTGACCCGGAGCGTATCCGGAAAGCGCGTAATCCAGGTTCAGGCCCCGCCAGCGCGCGCCCAATCCGGCGGTCAACACTCCGCCCAAAGACGTCGGAACCCAGGAACTGGATTGGACATACCCCAGGCGGAGCGCGACGCAGCGCCCGTGCTCGGGGAGACTCCACCAGCGCTCCAATCCGGCTTTGAATCCCGAAGCATCGGCCGAGGCGCAAGTCGGCGACTGCACGAACTCCGAATCGAATTCGACCCGCCCAAAATGTTCGGTGTCGTAGGCGGCTCCCGCCTGGTAGACGCGTTCGGGCGGGGGGAAAGCCCCGAAGGTCCAGCCGATCCCGCTGTCCAAGGAGCGGACGACCGCTCCAAGCGTCAGGGCGTCCTCATGGAACGCCCCGCGCCAACGCGCCCCAAGATCCAATCCCAAACCAGCCCCGGAATCGCCCGCCTGGGAGCCGGCCATTTCCTTGAACGAAATCCCGCCCAGCAGCCCCTCTTCGCCGTCCAGGACGAACGCCGTTCCCAACGCAACTTCGTCGCCGTAGGCGTCCCCAGGCCCGGCGAGATGCCTGAACCCGGTGCCGAGATCGAGCGCGCCCGGTTCCAAACATCCCGAAGCAGAAATCCCCGAATCGAAGCGCGCCTCACCGAGCAGATCCCCGTAACCCGCCTGGGCCTGATAACCGGGTCGGACGCCCAGGGTCGCCGGATTCCACCAAATCCCGCCAGCGTCGTCCTCGCCGGCGACCACCGCCCCGGCCATGCCCGCCTGGCGGGCCCCCTCGCCGAGCAATCCTCCATCGTCAAAAGGCCCGACTCCGGCCGCCGCCGCCGTCGCTCCTCCCAGGAACGCCGCCGCGAAAAAACCTGCTCCCTTAATCATCCCGCCCCCCTGGACTTCCTAAAACCTTGTCATGTCGGCCAAGGCCCTGATACGGGCCTTGATTTCGGCCGGTTTCAAACGAACGGTGCGTTCCAGCGAAAAGCCCTCCACCTGGAAGCTGGAAAGGGCCACGCCCGCGGCCATGGCCGTCCTCAAGGTCCCCCGGTCGGTTTTCCCGGCCTGGGCGAGCACGCCCATGAGTCCGCCGGCGAAACTGTCCCCCGCGCCCGTCGGATCAAGGACCTTTTCCGTGGGAAACGCCGGAAGCTGGAAATACTCCTTGGCCCCGATCAAGCCGGCGCCGTGCTCACCGCGCTTCAAAAACACCATTTTCGGCCCGAGTTTAAGGCAGGCCCGCGCCGCCTTGATCAGCGAAGATTCGCCGGTCAGCTGGCGGATCTCCTGGTCATTCAGGACGACGGCATCCACTTTCGCCACGACCTTGAGCAGGGCCGCACGCCGGGTGGCGATCCACAGGTTCATGGTGTCCAGCAGAGTGAACTTCGGCCGCGCCATCTGGGCGAGCACCCGCCCCTGTATGCCCGGTTCGATATTCGCCAAAAACAGGAAGGGGGCGCGCCGCCATGCGGCGGGCACCGTGGGATTGAATTCGGCGAAAACCCCCAGTTCCGTGCTCAAGGTCTGGGCCACCGCCATGTCTCCCGTGTACTTCCCTTTCCAATGGAACGTCTTGCCTTTGGCGGTCTCCAAGCCGCCCAAGTCGATTCCCCGGGAACGCAGGAGCGCACGGTACTCCTCCGGAAAATCCTCGCCGACGACTCCGACGATCCCCAGGCTGGGCGCAAAAAAGCCCGCCGCGACCGAGGCATGGGTGGCCGCCCCGCCGATGACCCGGACGCGTTTGCCGTAAGGGGTGCTCAAAGTGTCAAACGCGACCGAACCGACGGTGACGAGCGAAACCGAAGCGGACATGCTGTCCTCCTCTCGGGGTAACTGGGACCGGTAAAGCGCCCCTTTTCAAAGGGGCGCAAAATTATTGGAATCGGTAGATGATCTCGCCCGGACGCATCAATTGAAGGTTCTCGCGGGCGGTCTTTTCGCAGGAATAGGGGTTCCGAGCCGTGGCATCCGCTTCAGCCCGAAGACGTTCGTTATCCGACCTCAACTGGACGATTTCCTCACGCAGCTTGGCCTTTTCCCTCTGGCTCATCACCAACGCGACCAAACCCTGGCGCCCGCCGAGCAAAAAATAGGCCAACGCGAGCGCCGGTACGGCGACCATCAGGCGCCGCCGGCCCGCTTTAGGACCCGCCGACAGCCAGGCCCGGAATTCCGAAAGGTGTCCGCTCATTTCCATGGTGTCCAAAGCTCCCGCCAAGTGCCCGTCCCGGATGCAGGACGGCCATCGGCATGGTCAAGCATCGCCCGGACCAACGCCGACACATATGCGGCCAAATAGGCCAAAGTGAAAAACGGACTGATCAACAGGGGCGCCAGCCATAGGCGCGCCGCCCAATGCCCCACTCCCGTCCAAAAAACGGGAATCCCAAGCGCCAGCGCGAAAATCGCCAGGGCCGCCAAAGCCGAAGGCGCGTAGGCCAGCGGCAGGAGGGCCGCCGTCTTCCAAACCAGGAGGGGCGAACGGCCGCCATTCGCGGCCACCCCGAGCGACAACAGCAAGGCCATCGCCAGCCACACCCCGAAAGCCCCCAAAAGGGCGAACAGGGGAAGGGCCGCCCAAAGCGGAAGCGCCTGGGCGCGGTAGAAGTCCAGGACCAAGCCCAGCCAGAAGGCCAGAAGCGCGCCCCCGAAAAAGCACCCCAAGCGTTCCGGCAAGTCCCGTTTGAATCCGGACCACACTTCCGCCCAAAGGTCCGAGGCCCCTTCGGCGGCGCGGGCGCAGGCCTGGCACAGAGCGCCGAACACCAGCCAAGCCCATAAGGCGAGCACCGCGGCTGCGCTACGGCGCCAAACTTCGGGAAGGCCCGGCAGCGCGACAAAAGGCAGGAAAGCCGCCGCAAACGCGACGGCGTTGGCCGTGGCCAATTCCCTGGGCTGCCGCACCCAAAGGCGGAATGCCGCCCGCAACGCCGCGCCCGTCATGTTCCCCTTAGGCCAAGGCCCGTTCAAAGGCCTGGACGTGCCGTTTCAATTCCAAGCGCCCACGGCCGAGATTCCCAGCGGGCTCCAGGACCAAAGCGGCGAAATATTCCTCTCCGATCGGCATGACGACAAGGGTCGCCTTTTCAGCGGCGATCAGGATTTCCCCCGTGCGGCCCAGGCCAAATCCTTGGGTCGCCTTGAAGGCGTTTTTGATGATCGTCGCGTACTCAGCCCCGGCCACGGTAAGGTCGAAATCCCGCCCGCCGGAAACCTGGTCGATCACCAGACCGTCGAGGCCGACCAAACCCGCCCCGATCGCGCCTTCCACTCCGGAGACCAGTTCTTCAAGACCCGCCTTAAAATCCATGCCGTCTCCTCTGGTCCGCTCAGGCCCGTTTCGCCAAATCACCCACGGCGACCCGCAACAAGCCGAGATTGGCGTTGGGCCCGGTCGAAGCGACGAGCAATCCGGCTTTGAGCAAGACCAGCGCGACCACACGGCCATGTTCGTCGATCAGGAACATCTGGCGCACTTCCCCGAAGCCCAGCCCAGCCAAAGAGCGCGCGGCCGTCCGGAACGTGGCTTCGGCGGCGATGGATTGCGCCCCGGCGTTGCCGGAATTCCAGACTTGGACGGCTTTTCCGTGGCCGTCCAAAAGAAGCGCCGCTTCGATCCCTTGCGCCGTCAGAAAGTCGGTGATGACCTTAAGCCCGCTTCCGCCGATCGCACCAGGGACGGGAGCCTTGGATTGCGTCCCCTCATTCCCGATCAGCTCATCCGCGGAACTCGCGATGACCGAAAGGATATCCTCGGAGGACATCTTGTTGGCCTTACGGTCATGGAATTCGGCGTCTGCGCGGCGGCGCGCTTCCGCCTTGGCCCGCGCTTCCGCTTCCGCCTTGGCCCGCGCTTCCGCTTCCGCCTTGGCCCGCGCTTCCGCTTCCGCCTTGGCCCGCGCTTCCTCTTCCGCCTTGGCCCGCGCTTCCTCTTCCGCCTTGGCCCGCGCTTCCGCTTCCGCCTTGGCCCGCGCTTCCTCTTCCGCCTTGGCCCGCGCTTCCGCTTCCGCCTTGGCCCGCGCTTCCGCTTCCGCCTTGGCCCGCGCTTCCTCTTCCGCCTTGGCCCGCGCTTCTTCTTCCGCTTTGGCCCGCGCTTCTTCTTCCGCCTTGCGTCCGTCTTCCGCGTTGGCGGTGCGTCCGGCGTCCCTAAGGGCGGCTATCTCTTTAAGCTTATGCTGGGCCAAGGCGTTCCCAGGGTCCGACACCAGGATTTCGCGGACCACTTCCGCCGCCTGCTCGAAAGCCCGTTTTTTCATGTAGATATCGGCGACTTTCAGGGCCTGGAACTGTTCGTCCGAAGCGATGCCTGCGCCCTCTTCGGTTTCCGTTTCCACGAAACCGACATCCTTCCCGGAAGGCACGTTCGCACCCGCCAATGCGCGCTTCAATAGGGCTTGGGCGGTGCTATCGTCGGGATCCAACGCCAATACTTTTTGTTGGCGGGCGATGGCTTCGGCGAAATTGCCCGCATCAAGGGCGATCTGACCGAGCATCCGATGGGCGAGAATATTTTCCGGATCGGACTCTTCGATCCGATGGAATTCCTCGGCGGCTTTGTCAAACTGGCCGAGATCCATATAGTTGCGTCCATTGATTGCGCGAGCGGTCGTGTACGTGGGATGCCGTTCCAGCCCCTCGAGGCACACCTCTACGCTCCGTTCGAGGTCCCCGGCCCGGCGGTACGCGTCCGCCAACTGCACAAAAACCATCGAATCCGGATTCTGAGCGAGCTTCTTGCTCAGTTCCTTGATTTCGGCCTCTTCCTTGGCCATGCGCCCTCTGGTTTCCCCAAAAAACCCTTATGCCACAAAGTTTTTATAAAGATAACACGTTCCCGCATCCGGGTCAACGCGACCCGGCCCCCCTGCGTCCCCATTTGGCAGACGCATCGGATCGGGCCCGCCGTAGGACCACCGAGCTCCCGACCCGGCTGGACCCGTCGCCAGCGGCCGCCAACCCTAAGCCGACGGCGATGCGCTTGGCCAAGGCCTCCGGCGTGCCCGTTCCCGCCCGGACCGTCAGGGTGGCGCAGGCGCGATACCATGGCCCCCGGCTCCGGGCCAAGCGCCGCAGGATGGGTCCAGGGTCCCCCGAACTCAACAAAGGGCGTTTGGCGATCTCGCGGGCGTCCAGGCGCCGGAGGATGCTTTCCGGCGCCACCTGGAGATAGACGGTCGTGCAGGACTTCAGCACCTTCCGGCTGCCCGCATCCAAGACCACGCCGCCGCCGGAACTCACGACCGCGTCCTCGGAGCCCCGCCCCGCCAGGCGTTTCAACAGGGCGCGTTCCCTTTCCCGGAACACCGCTTCGCCCTCTTCGGAAAATTGGCGCGCGACGCTCTTTCCGTGGAGCTTTTCCAACTCGGTGTCCAGATCGATCCAACGCCGTCCAAGCAGCTTCGCCAGCGCCTTCCCGACGCTGGTTTTGCCGGACCCCATCAGCCCCACCAGGACCAGAGGCTTGGCCACCTCAGCGCGCCTTGATTTCCCGGGCGTATTCCGCCATCGAGGCTTTGACCTGCCCCAGGGAATCGCCCCCGAACTTCTCCAAAACCAAGTCCGCCAATTCGACGGCGACCGCGCACAAACCGACCACGGCGCCGGCGGGCACCGTACAGACGTCGCTGCGCTCATACTTGGCGCGATAGGCCTTGTGGTCGGCCATGTCGACCGACCGTAAGGGCTTGAGCAAGGTGGGGATGGGCTTCATCGCCGCGCGCACCAGCAGTTCCTCGCCGTTGGTCATGCCGCCCTCGACCCCGCCGGCCCGGTTGCTCAAACGCCGGTAGCCCTTGCCGGGTTTCCAGGCGATCTCGTCGTGCACCGCGCTGCCTTTTCCCTCGGCGGCGCCGAACCCCAGGCCGAATTCCACGCCCTTCACGCTCTGGACGGACATCAGCGCGCGGGCGATGCGACCGTCCGCCTTGCGGTCCCATTGCACGTGGGAACCCAAACCGACAGGCAAGCCCTGGGCCCGCACCTCGAACACGCCCCCCAGGCTGTCGCCTTCCGCTTGGGCCGCCTTGATCCGGCGCACCATGCGTTCCGCCGCGGCCCCGTCGGCGCAACGCACGGGCGAAAGAAAGGGTTCCTTCAAAAGCTTTTCAAAGGGGACGCAAGGCGTCTTCGTCCCGACCCCGCCGATGCGCACGACATGGGCCGCCATGCGAATCCCCAATTCCTCCAGGAGCCGCAAGGCGACCGCGCCGACGGCCACCCGCATCGTGGTTTCCCGGGCGGACGCCCGTTCAAGCACTTCCCGCAAATCCGTCAGGCCGTACTTAAGCCCGCCTGAAAGGTCCGCGTGGCCCGGACGGGGCCTGGAGATGGCGACGGCATGCATATGGCTCGCGGAATTCCGGGCCGGGTCCATGATCTTGGTCCAATTGGCCCAATCCCTGTTTTCCACCCACAGGGCCACGGGAGAACCCAAAGTCCGTCCGGAACGCACCCCCCCGGTGAACCGCACCCGATCCTTTTCGATCGCCATGCGTCCGCCGCGCCCGAAGCCCTTTTGGCGTTCGGCCAGCCAAAAATCGACCTGCTCCGCCGCGAGCGGAACCCCCGCGGGCATGCCGTCCAGGACGACGGTCAAACCGGGCCCGTGGGACTCGCCCGCGGTCAAAAAACGCAGCATGTGCCGCCCTTGAAAATGAAAGAGCCCCCCCGACCCGGGCGTGCGCCGGGCCGGAGGGGCGCAGGGTGCGCCTTAGTTCTCTACGATGGTCGGCGTGATAAAGATGATGACTTCCTTCTTGGTCTTGGCGACTTGCTTGAAGCGGAACAGCAGCCCGATCAGGGGGATGTCCCCGAGCACCGGAACTTTGTCCACGGTCTCCGTATTGTCCTGGCGGACCAAACCGCCCAAGACCGCGGTCTCGCCGTTGCGCACCACCACGTTGGTCAAAGCCGACTGTTGCGAAGTCGGCACGGGTGCCCCGCTCACCGGCGCGTTCCCGTTGGGCACCGTCAGCTGGAAATTGATGTTCATGAGGATGCGACGATCCAGGGCGCTGATTTTCGGAGTGACGATCAGCGTCAAAGGAATGTTGCTCGTGGGGAATGTGTTCGCCACCGTCACCACCCCGTTGCTGATCGTCGTGGTGCTTTGGGTGTAGACCTGCACGTCCGTCGCGGATATCGTCGCGGCCTGGTTGTCTTCGGTGGTGATGTTCGGGGCGGAAACGATGTCGGCCTTGGATTCCTGCGCCAGGGCGTTGAGTTGGGCGGTGATGTTCAATCCGTTGGCGATGGTCCCGTAGGTCAATTGGCTCGTGAAGATTTGACCGACTTCCGAATTAAAGGAAGCCTGGTTGGTCGCGTTCGAGGTGCTGTTCCCCGTCCAGTTCACGCCCAACTGGGAGGTGACCCCTTGGTCGACTTCCACGATCTTGCCCTCGATGTTCACCTGTTGGGGCTTGACGTCGATCGTCGCGAGCAGTTTCTCGATCTTGCGAAGGTACTTCCCGGTTGTCGTCACCACCATCGTCCGGGTGCCGGCGTCGATCAAGGGCGTCGGAACGGTCTCCCCATCGGGATACAGCTGGGCGATCGCCCCAGTGATCAGGCTGGCGTTGCTGTTATCCAGGTACTGCAGATGGAAAACCTGGGTGCGCTGGACCGAAGAATCCGCGTCATCGCCGTCCCCGCTGGAATCCGGCACGTCGTATTTCTTCATGATCTGAATCCAGGCGGCGACCTCCTCGTCGGCGCCGACCAGCATGATCGCTCCCGGATCCCGCGGATCCCGCACGATCCCCTTGATGCGGTTCTTCTCGGAATCGTCGAAGTAATATTGGATCAGGATGTATTGGACCAGCTGCTTGAAGGTCAAATACCTCGGGCGGTAGGTCTTGGTGACCACCGGCAAACGGTTCCGCCGTTCGACCGTCTCCGATTCGGAGCCGACGAATATCGTGTTCCCTTGGCGCAAGGCGCGGGCCTGCACCGCCGCCAACAGGGTATCGACGACCTCGCGGAAGGGATGCTTGTCCACTTTGACGGTGACCAAGGAATCCGGGGGCGTCTTCTGGAGGATCGACTTGGTGAACTGGTACTCAAACCCGGCCTGTTCGCAGAGGGTCTTGATGACCCCGACCAAATCGGCGTCCTGGACGTCCAGGCTGACCAGGGCCTCCATATCCCCTTTAAGTTCGCCGGTCTCCGACTTGAGCGGACGATCCAGGCTCAACACCAATTGGTTCTGGTCCCGCCGCAGGGCGTAAGCCAATTTCTGGTTCAAGTGCACGTCCAAGCGGACCTGGGATTCGCCCCCGACGACCGCCGTTCGCGCCGAAACCTGGGCCACGGCGTCGTCCTTGAGCGTCGAAGCGTCGCCGCTCCAGGCGAGGGAACTGTTGCGGAAGATCACGCTCAGGAGTTTTCCGTCCTCCCGGACCTGGGTCTTGTAATTCGCCGGTCCGTCGGCGCTGACCACCAGCTCCGTATGGCGCTCATCCCCGCTGAGGGCGAGATCCAGGATGCGATAGGTGTAGCCCGTCTGGGCCGGACTCAGGGATTCGGCGGCGGCGCCTGCCGAAACCGCGGCGGGAGCGGCGGTCGGAACCGCACCAGGGGCGTTTTTAGGCGCGGCCGGAACCGCAGTCGCGATGGCGGGTTCAAGTTCGACCAAAAACCCTTTGTCCCCGACTTTGCCCAAGTGCGCATGCAGGGGCGCCTTCAGATCCACGACGATGCGCAAATCCTTGCCGTCGACGCCAAAGCGGATTTTATCGACGAGTTTGGAGCCCACCGGAATGGTCTTCAAAACGTGTTCGCCGCCGGGCACAACGATGACCAAGCGGTCCTTGAGCTCGACCAGACGAGGCTCCACCTTGGCGCCGGTCTCGATCTCCAGCACGCGCCCGGATTCGCGCAACGAAATGCGCCCGATCTTGGCGGCCTGGGCTCCGGCGGCCAAAAACAGACCTAAGGCCAGGAGCGCGGCGGTGATGCTGCGACGTCGTCCCATGAAAACCTCGTTCATTGTTGACCGACCCCCTCCAGACGCCGGGACACCCGGGCGGAGGTGAAGGTGAGCTTGCGTTCGCCCTGGATCAGGACGACTTTCGGGCCGGTGGAGGACTCAAGCACGCTCCCCCGGATGCCTTCGACCACCTTGTCCTCGGGATCGACCAGCACGTTCCCGCGGAGAAAATAGGTCTTTTTGCCGCCCCCGGAAAACAGGGCGACGGTCTTGCCGCGCATCTGGATCGTCCCGGCGAAAATCAAATCCTCGATTCTCAGCGAAAGCTGCATGTTGCCGTGGGCCGACATAAGCGGATAGGCCATAAAGGGATCCGGCCGACCGCGCATGCTGAAAAGGAACAAAGGCTTCAGGGAGACCGCCTCGTCCGAACTCGTCGGGCGGTTGCGTTCGATTTCCGCCGAAGCTTTTTCCAGGGCGGGAAGCGCGACGGGCAAGGCCAGCGCCGCGATCAAGGCGAGGCGGCGCATCAGCTCTTCCCTTTCTTGGAGTCGCCCCCATAGACGAGCAATTTCAACTCCACCTTCATGGTGTCCACGTAGGCGCCGTCGGTGTCGTCCAGTTCCGTCAACGTGAATCCGTCCAGGACGACCAAACGCTTTTGCCCAAGACACGAATCCAGGAACAACCCGAGATGCTCGAAGTCGGACTTGAACTTTATGTCCACCTCGTAGGTCGTTACCGACCCATCCGAAGTCAGGGCCTTGATATCGTAAGTGCATTCCCGGAAATTGTATTGGTTCTCGATCGTCTGAAGCATTTTTTGCACCCCAACGCTTGTCAGGGGTTCGTCGATACGCGCGCTGTAGAAGTCCAAATCCCGGCGGACGTTTTCGGCTTGGGCCTTGAACTTGTCGAATTGGGCGGCCGTATCCCGGGCTTTTTGGAGTTTCGCCTCCAAATCCTGTTTGACCGCCAGCTGGTCCTCGATACGGGACCGCACCGGTTTCACCGCGAAGCGCATCCCTCCGACCAAGGCTAAAACCAATCCCAAGGCCAGGGCTCCGGCGACGATCCAATGGGTGCGGTTCATTGGAATTCACCGACGCTGAACTTCAGTGTAAACGCCACCGTATCCACTCCGTGAATAGGCTTGGTGCTCAAAGCGCTGGCGAACTGAAGATCTTTCACAAGCTGCTGGCTGTCCATCAGTTCGTAGAACGCCGCGAAAACCGGACGCGAAACGGCTTCGCCGTCGAGAGTGATGGTCCTTTTGCCTTTGCCCCCGTCGGCGACGACCTTATTGAACCACACCTGTCCGTTCAGGGTCCAATCCGGCATGCTATCCAACAGTTGCACCAAAGTCGCCTGATCTTTGCGGAACTGGTTGACCTTGGAGGCTTTGGCTTTCACCGCGTCGAGATCTTCGCTGAACTTCTGCACGGCTTTGACCGCCTCGGTCAAGTCCGGCGCGTTCAGCTCGGCCTGGACTTTGTCCGTTTCGGCGGTGACCCGGGCCAGTTCGTCCCGCACCGCCATCCACTGGGACCCCAGCCAAAGAAAGGCAGCCGCGTAGAGGATCGCGCCGACGGCGACGATCGCCTTCAGGCGTTCGGCTTCGCGGACCTTGGGAGGGATCAGGTTCAGCTTGATCATGCGTCAGCTCCGCCGCAAGGCCAGGCCCACGCCGACCATCAACGCGGGGCCGAGGGCGCGCAGGCCTTCGGCGTCCAAGCCCTTGGGGATTTCGATCCGTTTGAACGGATCGCCGATCTCGGTCGGGATGCCGAGTTTGTCGGCGAAAAACTTTTCGATGTTCTTAAGCCGCGCCCCGCCGCCGCAAAGGACCACCTTGGACACGGGCCTTTTCTTGATGGAGTTCTCGTAAAAATCGAAGGAGCGGCGGAATTCGGAAAGCATTTTGTTCAAAACCGGGGTGACCGCTTCGGAGATCGCCATCGAACGGTCATCCTTGTCCGGCATGCGGGTCAGCAGGATTTCATCGCTCTCGACCGCGACTTGGCCTTGCTGCCGTTTCAGTTCCTCGGCCTGGGCGAAGCCCAGCGAAAGTTCGCTCTGCATCTGCTTGGTGAACTGGTTCCCCGCCACCAAAAAATCCCGGGTCAGGTGCGAAACGCCCTCTTCGATGATGTTGATGGTCGTGATCTTGGCGCCGATATTGACCAGGGCCACGGTTTCGCCTTTTTCGACCCCGTAATTCGCCAGGTAGGCGTTCTCCATGGCGAAGCTGTCGACGTCGACGACCGAAGGCTTCAGTTTCGCGCCCGCGAGCATGGCCAAATGTTCGTCGATCATCTCGTGTTTGGCCGCGACCAGCAGTATCTCCAGTTTCTTTTGGTTTTCTTCCTCCACCGTCCCCAGCACATGGTAGTCGAGCACCACCTGGTCCACGGGCAGCGGAATATGCTGTTCCGCCTCGTACGAAATGACGTTCCCCAGCTCTTTCAAATCCATAAACGGCAGCTTCACGTAACGCACAATCACGGCGTCCCCGCTGACGGCGGAGACCACCCGCTTGCCGACCGCGCGGGAATCCTTGAGGGCTTTGCGGACCGTCTCGGCGACGACGGCAGGCCGCAATTCCGAGTCGATCTCCTCGACCGCCTCGGCGCTCAAGTCCTGCACGGCGCAGGCGTGCAAGGTCCAATGGTCCTTGCCTTTGGGCGTCAGCTGAACCAGCTTCACCGAACTGGTGCCGATGTCGAGGCCGATGAGTGGAGAGACGAAGGGAAGCTGCATGGTCCTTCTTGAGCTCACGCCAGACCCGGCAACAGCCAGGTCGGGAAAACAGGGCCGCCCGAAAGCAGCCCCCAGGCCGCCAAGGCGCAACCCAACGCCAAGGCCGGGCCAAAAGGTGCGGGATCCCTAAGACCCCCGCCGTTCAAGAGCCGGTAAAGCAAAAGCAAGGGCAGGCCGAATAGGCTGGCGAGCATCAGGGCCTGCAGGGTCCGCGGCACCCCCAGAAAGCAGGCGGCCGCGGCCATCAACTTGACGTCGCCCCCGCCCAAGGCCTCCCGCCCGAACAGCCACTCGCCGAGAGCCTGCACCAGGAGCATCGCGCCCAGGACCGTCGCGCAGGCGAGAGCCGATTGCCAACGACCGCCCAGCAATTCGGGATGCACCAGAGAAACGGCCAAGCCGACCGCCCCCAGGGGCAAGGTGATGATGTCGTAGAGATACTGGGTCTGCCAGTCGACCAAAGCGGCCAAAAGCAGGGCCCAATAAAAAGCGAGATAAAAGCCCAAGGCTGGAACGCCCGCGAAGCGGGCCGCGACCAGGGCTCCGACGGCGCCGAAGGCCGCTTCCACCAGGGGATAAGTCCAAGGGATCGGCCGCCCGCAATCAAAGCAGCGCCCTTTCAGCCTGATCCACCCGAACAGCGGCACATTGTGCCGCAAACGCACCGCTTTCCCGCACTGGGGACACCGGGAAGGCGGCCGCCACAGGGATTCCCCCCGGGGATACCGGTAAAGGAAAACGTTGGCAAAGCTCCCGATGCAGAGCCCCAACACTCCCGCCCACACGGCCGTCATCACGCTCCGCTCCTCGAGGAAGCGTCCCGACCTATTGACAATTCCGTATTAAACAAGACCTGGTCCGAATTGTCAATAACTTGTGAATATACTGTGGGTATCAGCTGCTGACCACCTCTCCCAAGCTGAACATGGGCAGGAACATGGCGACAATAATGGTGCCCAAGACCAGGCCCAAAAACACGATGATCAGGGGCTCCATCGCCGAACTCAACCCGGCCACGGCAGTGTCGACTTCCTCTTCGTAGAACGCCGCGGCGCGCATCAGCATTTCGTCGATTTTCCCGGTCTCTTCGCCGACGCTGACCATCTGAATCAGCATGGGCGGAAAAACGCCCCCCTTGCGCAGGGGTTCCGTCATCCCCTGCCCTTCCCGGATCGACGCCCGGGCGTCGTTGATGACCTCTTCGATGCGCTTGTTTCCGGCGGTCTTGGCGACCGTCTCCATGGCTTCCAGGATGGGCACGCCGGATTTCAACAGAGTCCCCAAGGTTCGGGCGAACTTCGCCACCGCCGACTTCCGCTGCAGCTCGCCGAAAATCGGCAGTTTCAGGAGCATGCCGTCGATGGCATAGCGCCCTTTGGGCGTGGCGGCGATGGCGTTGAAGGCGACCCCGATGCCCACGCCGATCCCCAACAGCACGTACCACTCGTGCTGCATGAAATTCGAACAGTCGATCAAGGCCTGCGTCAACGGCGGCAGTTGCTTTCCGAAACTCTGGAAGACCTGCTGGAACGTCGGAATCACCCGGATCATCAGGAAGGCCACGACGCCGATGGCGACCGAAATCACGATCACCGGATAGATCATCGCGCTCTTGATCTTGCGGCGAAGGCTTTCGGCCTTTTCCATGTAGATCGACAGGCGTTCCAAAATCTGGTCGAGAACGCCGCCCAATTCCCCCGAACGCACCATGTTCACGTAAAGTTCATTGAACACTTTCGGGTGCTTGGCCATGCTGTCGGAGAGGTTTCCGCCGGAGCCGATATCGTCCTTGATCTGGTTGATGATGCGCTTAAAACCGGGTTTGGTCTGCTGTTCGGCGATGATCGCCAAACACTGCAACACCGGCAAGCCGGCGTTGATCATCGTCGAAAATTGCCGGGAAAAAATGGCGACGTCGGATACGGCGGGTCCCGCCTCGGTGAATTTCGAAAATAACGCGCCGAGATCGTTGGACTTTTTCTTGGAAGCCCCCTTGGCGGGAGCCTTCGATTTTGGGGGGACTGGGGGCATCCGGCGGCTCCTTTGGGCCTAAACTGGGTCAGCCGCCTCGGACCAGACGTTCGAGGTCGCGCATGTCGGTGGTGCGATCGACGATATCCTGGTACTTCACCCGCCCGCGCCGATACAACTGGGCCATCGAAGAGTTCATCGTCTGCATGCCGACGTCCTGGCCGGTCTGCAGCGAAGAATAAATCTGGTGCACCTTCTCCTCGCGGATCAGGTTCCGGATCGCGGGAGTGGCGATCATCACCTCGACGGCGATGCAACGGCCGCCGCCCTCGGCCAAGGGGATCAATTGCTGGCAAAGGACGGCTTGCAGCACGAAACTCAGCTGGGTCCGGACCTGGGCCTGCTGTTCGTGCGAAAAGACGTCGATGACGCGGTTAATCGCCTGAACCGCGTCGGGGGTGTGGAGCGTCGCGAACACCAAGTGTCCCGTTTCGGCGATCGTCAGCGCCGCCGAAATGGTCTCGATGTCGCGCATTTCACCGACGAGGATCACGTCCGGATCTTGGCGCAGGACGTACTTAAGGGCCGTCGCGAAAGAGCGGGAATCCGCGCCGATTTCGCGCTGATTGACCAGGGAACGTTTGTGGTTATGGACGAACTCGATGGGATCCTCGACCGTGATGATGTGGGACTGGGTGTTGTCGTTGATCCAGTCGATCATCGCGGCCAGGGTGGTGGACTTGCCCGAGCCGGTCGGGCCGCACACCAAAACCAAGCCCTTGGGAACTTTGCAGACTTCCCCGGCCGCCTTGGGAAGGCCGAGTTCGTCGAAGCTTTTGATGACCGTGGGAATCTGGCGCAGCACGCTGGCGACGGCGCCGCGTTGCTTAAAAACGTTCATACGGACGCGCCCCACGCCCTCGACGCCAAAGGACAAATCCAGTTCGTTGTCCTTTTCGAAGCGTTCCTTCTGCTCGTCGGTGAGCACCGAATAGACGATCTGTTGGACCGTGTCGGGCCGCAGTTTTTCGAAGTCGAGAGGCTCCATTTCGCCGTGCAGGCGGATCATCGGCGGCGCGCCGACCGTCAGGTGCATGTCCGAAGCGCCCCGTTCGAACATCTGACGCAGAAGGATGTCGATATGGATCATGCTTCGGAATTCCTCGGTGGCAAAAAGGGAACGACCGCTGAAAACCGGATCGGGATTCAGCCGTCCAAAAAAACCTACCAAATAACTTAACCCACAGCGCTCCTATCCGTCAAGCCGCAGGCAAGGCCCGAATCAAGGCTCCCAGGACCGCCGCACGCTCGGGCCTCACCCCGAACCAAAGCTCGAAGGCGGCGCGCCCTTGATCGGCGAGCATCCCCAACCCGGTGACCGGCCTCCATCCCCTTAAGGCGGCTTCCTTGAGAAAAGCGGTCCGCGGCGGCGTATAACTCAGGTCGAACGCGACCGCCCGGCTCCGGGCCCTGCGTGCAAGCGCGGCCCCGTAGGTCCCGCCCAAGCCCTCGCCCGGCAGCGCATTGACCGTGACGTCGGCCCCCAAGCTGGCCAAACCCGCCGTCCCCGGGTCGAGTTCCCCGCTCAGGCCCTTGGCCCCCGCGAGCAGGGCGGTCTCCTGGGCCTGCGCGCGTCTGCGCGCCAGCACCAGCACGCGTCTGGCTCCCGCCTGGGCGCTCGCCCAAACCGCGGCCCGGGCGGCTCCACCGGCCCCAAGCACCAGAACCCGGGCCCCTTTTAAGGCGACTCCCTCAGACGCGAGGGCTTCGGAAAAACCGAAGGCGTCGGTATTGTGTCCCACCCAAGCGCCTTTCGGCGAGCGCACCAGCGTGTTCACCGCGCCGATGGCTTTCGCCTCGGGCGAGAGCTTCGGACACAGGCGCGCGGCTTCGATCTTGTAAGGGTTGGTGACGTTGGCGCCCACGAAATTCGGGCTTTCCATGAGAGCCTTCAGCAAAGCCCGAAAACTCCGGGCATCGCCCGTCGGCAAGGCGAGATAGCAGGCGTCGACGCCATGGCGCCGCAGCGTCGCGTTTTGGAAGGCCGGCGACAGGGTGTAGGTCAGGGGCCAGCCCAGGATCGCCACCAGGCGGGTATGCCCGCTGATCGCCTTCAGGGCCTTCGCGGCCGGGGCCTTCGCTTGCGATGCCTTCATGCCTTCCTCCTCAATCCCGCGGTCCGCGCGCCCGCGCCAGGGCTCGCAAACCCGCCAATGCCGCGGCCACCGCCGTGGGCGTGCGCAAGGGCCGCGGCCCCAAGCTGACGGCGACCCAACCCGCCGCCGTCGTTTCGCCGATTTCCGCGGCGGTAAAGCCGCCTTCCGGCCCGACCAAAATCCGGACCGGGACGCCGCCGATGGGCGCTGCCAAGGGCGCCCCCCCGCGTTCGCTCATCAAGCAGCGCGCCTCGGTCCCCTCTTGCTCCAGGTTTTCCCGCAAGGGCCGGAGCCCCTCCAGGATCGGCACCCGCGCGCGTAGGCATTGCCGGGCGGCTTCGCGCAGGCGCCGTTCCAAACGTTCGGGTTTGAGCGCCCCGGAGCCCGCCTCGGCGAGCGTCCGTTCGGAGCGCACCAGGCGAATCCTTTCCACCCCGAGTTGGACGGCCATTTCCAGGGCTTCGTCCAAAGCATCCCCTTTTGGGGGACACAGATCAAGCCGCACCTCGGGCGTCTCCACGGGATCGGGATCGGCCGCCTCGACCCGCAACAGGGCCGCGTCCCCATCGAAACCCTCCAAAACGGCCACCACCGCCGACCCGTCCTCGGCGGCAAGCCGAAACCGCTCGCCCGCCCGGGCGCGCAGGGCCCGTCCGAGATAATGGCGTTCCTCCCCTTCCAGGACGCATCGTTCGCCCACTGGGGCCGTCTGTCGCACATAAACCTGGTGCATGCCGCCTTGCCCTCCGGGTTGGGGGATGTTAGCGTGACCCCATGGAGACGACTTCCCACCGCTATCGGTTCTGGCTTTTCGGCGCCGCGCTCGCCTGCGGGGCCGCCTACGCGTACGCCTGGTGGACAGCGGCGCACGCCGCTTCCGCCCCCCCCACCGGCGAGGCCTTGGCCGCGCCCTTGGACGACGACGCCATCTATTTCCAATACGCGCGCCAAGCCCTGGACGGCCACTGGTTCCGCTACCAGCCCGGGGCCCCGATTTCGACGGGCGTCACTTCGATCCTTTATTTCCTGCTGCTCACGGCCCTCATGGGCCTCGGGCTCGCCGGCACCTCTGCGGCGCTGCTTCTGGGCATTCTCGCCCTGCTCTTGGGCCTCGTCTGCGCCGACCGGGTTTCCCGGCGCCTTTTTCCGCGCCTGCCGGGCTGGTGGGCGGGGGCCCTCCTGCTGGCGCAGGGCTCCTGGGTCGCGGCCCATTTCAACGGGCTGGAGACGGGTCTCGAACTCGGCTTGACCTGGGGCCTGCTGGACGCCCTGACGCTTGAAAACGCGCCTTGGGCCGCGCCTTGGCTGGCGATGGTCGCGCTCGCTTTCACCCGTCCCGAAGGGCAAGTGATCGCCGCCGTTCTCGGACTTTCCTGGGCCTGGCCCAAGCCGGGGCGTCTCGGCGGCGTCCTGCTGGCCTCCGCGGCTCCCACGCTTTTCCTCCTCGCGCTCAGCGGCAGCCCCGTCCCCGACAGTTCCCGCCCGAAGCTGGCGGATATGCTTGCGCGCCCGGCGCTCGACCGTCTGGCGGACGCTTCCACCTTCGCGATGGGAGCCCTCAAGGGCGTATGGATGGGCTTTTGGGGAGGGGCCGACGCTGTCGGCACCGCGGGGGACGGCGCCGCGGGAAACCCAGTCGGGCCCTTGTTTCCGCCTTTGGCCCTGTTGGGCGCGCTTCTGGGTTGCTGGAGCCTGGGCCGCGGAGCCGCCCGCGTCCGCCGCTTCGGTCCTGCCGCCCTCGCCGCCTTGGCCCTGCTCCTGGCCTTGCTGGCCTGGAATCTCCCCGTGGGCTGGCACCAGCACCGCTACCTCGAAGCCGCGGCGCCCTTGCTCCTGCTGGGGATGCTCGGCGCGCTCGACGTCCTCGCCGAGGCCCCCAGGCCGCTGGGGGCTTCGCTCCCCTTGGCCTTGTTCTCCCTCTGGGTCGCCTTTGGGCTGGCTTCCTGGCCCTGGCACCTCAAGGCCTGTTCCGGTCGCGCCGCGGACTACGCCTGCGCCAACACCCGAGCGGCCTTGAACCTGCGCTCGGTCCCTCCGGGGCCCTTGGCCGTCGTCGACAGCGGCCTGCTGGCCTACTATTCCGGCCGGCCGGTCGTCGACCTGCCCGGCATCACCGATCACGCCTTGGCGCTGGCCAACCGCGACGGCGGAGGGGCCGTGCTCAAGGAACTGCTCCACCGACCCGAGCAGCCCTTGTGGGCGGCGCTGCACGATGGGCGCCCGGACGGAAACGTGACGGCCTTCCAAAACACCGGACTGCTGAACCGGGTGGGTCCCCTGGCTCCGGGCATGAGCCTCTACTCTTGGGACTGGAGCGGACGCTCAGAACGCCTCGCTCCGTACGCGCTGCCCAAAGGGGCTTCGCCGATCGCCGCGGCGGATCTGGCCTACCGCGCCGATGAATCGGCCTACAGCCTGGCCTTTGGGGGTTCCGATTCTTCCCGGACCCTCGCCGCGCGCAAACGGCTCACGCCGGGCGGCCCGCAAATCCCGGAGGCGGGCCGCAAAGTCGCCTGGCTGGCCTTCGGGCGCCTGCCCCAGGGAACCCGGGCCCTCCTCGTACGCGGCACCTTCGACCGCTCCGGCCGCCTTTCCCTCGTGGATTCGGGCGGCGCCGAGGCGGCTTCGCTGTCCATCGGCTCCACCCCGGCGGAAACCTACAGCGAGGAACTCCTGGAACTCGCGCCCGGGGCCCTGCCCCCGCTCACCCTGGTGTTCCATCCCTCCGACGCGCCGCAGTCCTCCCGCGAATTCGCCGCCTATCGCGTCTGGTATCTGGACGGCCCCGGGCGTTAAAAAGGGCGGGAGTCTCCCCCCGCCCCGCACTTCCCGGACCTGGCCGCGCCTTCAATCGAAGAAACGGCGGGCCTTTTCGACGAACCCTTTTCCCTTGCCCAGCGGGGCGTCGCCGCATTCCTTGGCGAACTCCTCCAGGAGCTCCCTCTGCCGGGGGCTCAATCGGGTCGGGACGTCCACTTCCAGCCGGACCCGCAAATCCCCGCGTTCGCCTCCCCGCATATCCGGAACGCCCCGCCCGCGGATTTTCAGCACCTTCCCCGGCTGCGACCCGGCGGGCACCTTCAATTTCGCGGTCCCGCCTTCCAACAGCGGCACGTCCACTTCGGTGCCGAGGGCGACCTGCGGAAACGTCAACGGCAGCTCCAACAGCAGGTCGGAACCTTCCCTCCCGAATCGCTCGTGGGGCCGCACCCGCAGGACGACGTAGAGGTCCCCGGCGGCTTCCCCGGCCCCCCCCGCCTCGCCTTCCCCGCGCACGCGCATCTGCATCGAATCTTCCACGCCCGGAGGCACGGTGACCTTGATGGTGCGGGTCTGCCGCGTGCGTCCTTCGCCCCGGCAGGCCGGGCAGGGGTGTTCGATCACCTTCCCGCGGCCCCGGCATCCCGGACAGGCGGTGGCCACGGCGAAAAAGCCCTGTTGGACGCGGACCCGTCCGGCCCCCCCGCAACGGCGACAGGTCACGGGCCGGGTCCCTTCCTTGGCCCCGCTCCCCCCGCAGGTCTGGCAGGTGCGCAGGGCGGGAACGTCGAGGCTGACTTCCTTGCCGAAGACCGCGTCGGCGAAGTCCAGCGCGACATCCGCCCTCAGGTCGGAGCCGCCATGCCTGCGGCCGCCCCCGAAAAAGCCTTCAAAAAGATCCCCGAACATGTCGCCCATGTCGCCGAAGGCGTTGGGATCAAAGCCCCCGGAGGAAGCCCCGCCGGAATGCCCGAAGCGGTCGTAATTCTCCCGCTTGGAGGCGTCGGAAAGCACCCCATAGGCCTCGCCGACCTCCTTGAAGCGTTCCTCCATCTCTTTGCGTCCGGCCTCGTCCAGGTTCGGATGCCGGTCCGGATGGAACTCGGAGGCCTTTTTGCGGAAGGCCTTCTTAAGTTCCTCTTCGCTCACCCCGCGTTCGACGCCCAGGACTTCGTAATAATCCCTTTTGCTCATGGCTTCGCGGCCACCTTGACCATGCTCGGCCGCAGAAGACGGTCGCCCATGCGCCAGCCTTTCTGGAGCACCTCCAGCACCGCCCCCTCTTCATGCTCCGCATCGGGCACTTGAACCAGGGGCTGATGGCTGTGGGGGTCGAACGCCGCTCCCAAGGGGGCGTCGACGGCGACCACCCCTTGGCGTCGCAGCGCGTCCTCGAACTGCTTGAGGGTGAGTTCAACGCCCTTTTCCAACTGCCCCAACGGCGAGTCCGCGGGCGCGGAACCCGCGGCCGCCTTGGCCGCGGCGAGGGCCCGTTCCAAGTTGTCCGCCACCGGAAGCAGGGACACGACCACTTCCTGCGCGGCGAAAGCGCGCTCCTCGAGGCGTTCGCGGGCGACGCGCTTCTTGAAATTCTCCGTCTCGGCCAGCGTCCGCACGTAGCGGTCCTGGGCCTCGGCGAGTTGGCGCTCGAGTTCCTCTTCGCGGGAAAGCTCCGGAACCCCGCCCAGGGGTTCGAAGCCTTCCGCCGAAGGTCCGGCATCGGCGCCGGACGTTTCCGGTTCTTTGGGGGACTCGGTGGGGATTTCCTCGTTCATGCTCCGTTTCCCTTCCTGCTAGGCCAGCAGTTCCTTGAGTTCCTTCGCCGGCTTGAACTTGGCCGCCTTGCGCGCCGGAACATCGACCTGTTCCCCGGTCTTGGGGTTGCGGGCCACCCGCGCCTTGCGATCGGCCACGGTGAAGACGCCCAGGCCGGTCAGGGACACCTTCTCCCCATGGGTGAGCGCCTGCTGCATGGCGGCGATGGCCGTCTCCAGAATACGTTCCACATCCCTCTTCGGCAGCCCGGTCTTCTGGGCGACTTGGTCGATAAGATCCACTTTAGTCATCCGCGTTTCCCCAAAGAAAGGCGCCCGTCACAGCAGCGCCGCGAAAACTTCGTTCGACACCAGACGGCCCCTCGCCGTAAGGCGCACCCGTTCTCCCACCCTCTCCAGGCATCCGGCCCGAAAGGCCGGAGCCAAGACTTCTCCGAATTCCCCTAGAAATTCCGTTCCCGTGCGGCGCTCCCATTCCCCCAGGGAGATCCCCTCGTTCATCCGCAGGGCCAGCATGGCCGCTTCGCCGCGCGCCGCCCGGCCTTCCAAGCGTTCCGAGTCCGCGACCGGGGAGCGCCCGGAGGCTACGGCGTCGATATAAGCCTGGGGGGAGCGGATCCGCCCCGACCGCTCCCCACCCAAATAGGACCAAGCTCCGGCGCCCAAGCCCAGAGTGTCCAGGTTGCGCCAGTACAGGCTGTTATGGACGGAGGCTTTGCCCTCGCGGGCGAAATTGCTGATTTCGTACTGGCTTAGACCGGCCGCGCCCAAAACCTCGACGCCCGCTTCGTACCACTGGGCCTGGGGTTCGTCGCCGGGGAGCGGCAGCAAGCCTTCGGTCGCCAGACGGTGAAAACGGGTCCCGGGTTCCACGGTAAGCCCGTAAAAGCTGACGTGATCCGGGTTAAGCGCCAGAGCCCACTCCAGGCTCTCGTCCCACTCGGCGCGGGTTTGGCCGCTCAAGCCGAACATCAGGTCGAGGCTCATCGAGGTGAAGCCCGCCGCCGAAGCCGCTTTCCAGGCGCGGATCGAGTCCTCCGCGGAATGCACCCGGCCCAGGGCCTCCAAGTGGCGATCCTGCGCGGCCTGGAAACCGAAACTGATCCGGTTAAAGCCGGCGTCCCGAAGCCGGGCCAGGGAGCCCGCGTCCACGGTACCCGGGTTCGCCTCCACGCTCACCTCGGCCCCGGAGGCGAGACCGAAACCCGCGGCGGCCGCCGCCAACGCTTCGGCAAGCTGTTCCGGGGCGAGCAGGGTGGGGGTACCCCCGCCGAAATACACCGAGCGAAGCCCTCCGGGCGCCGCCTTCAATCCCTGGGCCAGGCACGCGTCGAGATCCGCTTTCAGCGCCTCCACATACGCCGGAACCAGGGATTCCAGGCCGGCATAGGTGTTGAAATCGCAGTAATGGCAGCGCCGTGCGCAAAAGGGCAGGTGGACATACAGTCCGTGGACCTCCGCGCCACCCACCCTTCCTCCGCCTAACGCACAAGCCCCAGGCGGTCGAGGGGCCAATACCGCACCAGCGGCGTCCCCCGCAGAGCCTTGAATTTCACCGGCCCGAAATAGCGGGAATCGAGCGAATTGTCCCGGTTGTCGCCCATCATCCAATATTCATCCGGGGCGAGTTTGTAGGGCCCGAACCAATCGCGGTTGCCGAGGTGATGGTCCTGCATCCAGTTCGGCTGGTGGGGCGCCGTGGCTTCCAATTCGTCCTTGGGCTCGACCTCGAAACTGCCGGCGGTGTTGAAATCCGCCAGGCGGCCATAGGGCCGGACAAAGGCCGCCGCGGCCTCCAGGTAATAAATTCCGTCCGGCAGTTGAAAAGGTCCCAGCCACGTCGTCCGAAAGGCCGCTTGCTGGTAAGCCGGCGTCCCCTTGAGCGGATCGATCTCGGCCTGGCGTTGGTCGAGATAGCGCTCCCGCGCCGACTCCAGCGGGGCGAGACTCCCGGGGGCAATGGCCTTCAAGCGCCCGAAGCTGGTGGGGACTTCGGTCAGGGCTCCGTTGATGAAGACCTGCTTGTCGCGCACCTCAATCGTGTCCCCCGGCAAGCCGACGCAACGCTTCACGAAGCTCAATTTCGGCTGGTGGGGCGGGACGAAAATGACGATCTCCCCGCGCTTGACGTCGCGGAATTTGAGCAGACGCCCGTCCCCGAAAGGGTTGGGCCAGCCGAAGGTGGTCTTGCTCACCAGCAGATGGTCGCTGATCAGCAGGGTCGGGACCATGCTCTCGCTGGGGATGGAATAAGCCTCCACCAACAGGGCCCGTATGATCAAGGCCAGCCATACGGCGGAAAAACCGGCCTCGCCCCATTCATGGAACCAGTTCTTTTTGTCCAGGCGCCCCTTGCGCCGAAGGATGAACGCCACGGCGAACCACACCGTGAAGCCCACCGCCAGCGCGTACAAAAAACGTTCCGTCAGGTCGTACTCCATGAACCCGTTCCAAAGGCCCATCACATCCACGCCCGCACCTCAGTCATCCAGTTTAAGCACCGCCAGGAAAGCCTCCTGGGGGATCTCGACGGACCCCATGCTCTTCATGCGCTTCTTGCCTTCTTTTTGTTTTTCGAGCAGCTTGCGTTTCCGGGAGATGTCGCCGCCGTAGCATTTCGCCAGAACGTTCTTGCGCATCGCCGAAATGGTCTCGCGCGCCAGAATCTTCCCTCCGATGGCCGCCTGGATCGGGACCTCGAACATCTGCCGCGGGATCAATTCCTTCAGCTTCTCGCACATGGCCCGGCCGCGGCGCGCGGCCGAATCCTTGTGGCACATAAAACTGAGGGCGTCGGCGGGTTCGGCGTTGAGCAGGATGTCGACCCGCACGATATCGCTGGCCCTGAAGTCCAGGGGCTCGTAATCCAGGCTGGCGTACCCCTTGGTCAACGATTTCAGCTTGTCGAAAAAGTCCATCACCACCTCGGCCAGCGGAAGGTGGTAGACCAACTGCACCCGCGTCGGCGAAAGGTAGCGGTTTTCGATCTGGATTCCGCGGCGTTCCCGGCACAACGTCATGATCGCGCCGACGAACTCCGCCGGCAGCAGGATCGTGGCCCGGATGAAGGGCTCTTCGATGATCTCGATGGAACTCACCGGCGGAAGCTTGGCCGGGTTTTCCACCTCGACCTTCGTGCCGTCGGTCTGGGTGACCCGATAGATCACGCTGGGGGCGGTGGCGATCAGCTCCAGCCCATATTCCCGTTCCAGGCGTTCCTGGACGATCTCCATGTGCAGGAGACCGAGAAAACCGATGCGGAAGCCGAAGCCCAAAGCCTGGCTGGTTTCCGGCTCGAAATGCAGGGCGCTGTCGGAAAGCTGGAACTTGGACAGGGCCTCGCGCAAATCCTCGTAGCGGTCCGCGTCCTGGGGGAAAAAGCCCGCGAAGACCATGCTCTGGATTTCCTTGTACCCCGGCAGCGGCGCTTCGGAAGGCCGGGCGGCGTCGGTCACCGTGTCGCCAACGTGCACATCGCCGGCGGTTTTGATGCCGGCGACGACGAATCCCGCCTCGCCGGGGCCCAGTTCGGGCAGTTCCACGCTCGTCGGAGTCATGGCCCCGACGGCGAGCACCGGGTAATCCTTGCCCGAAAACATCATCCGGATTTTCATCCCCGGGCGGAGCACGCCGTCGACGACCCGCACATACATCACCACGCCGCGGTACGTGTCGTACTGGCTGTCGAAAATGAGGGCGCGCAGGGGCGCTGCGGGGTCGCCGCTGGGCGGCGGCACCAGACGGATGACTTCCGCCAGAATCCGATCGATCCCGACGCCTTCCTTGGCCGAGGCGGGGATCGCGTCGCTGGCGTCGATGGCGATCATGTCTTCGATCTGGGCCTTGGCCCCCGGGATATCCGCGCCGGGGAGGTCGATCTTATTGATCACCGGAACGACCGTCAGGCCGTTATCCAGGGCCAAAAAGGCGTTCGCCATCGTCTGGGCCTCGACCCCCTGGCTGGCGTCGACGACCAGGATCGCGCCCTCGCAGGCGGCCAGGGAACGGGACACCTCATAATTAAAATCCACGTGTCCCGGCGTGTCGATCAGGTTCAGCAGATATTCCTGACCGTCCGGGGCTTTGTGGTGCAGGCGGACCGCCTTGGCTTTGATCGTGATCCCCCGCTCGCGCTCCAGGTCCATCCCGTCCAGGAGCTGTTCTTTCATTTCGCGTTTTGAAACCGCCCCGGTGGCCTCCAAAAGGCGGTCCGCCAGGGTCGATTTTCCGTGGTCGATATGCGCGACGATGCAAAAATTTCGGATAAACCTTTGGTCCATGGGCTCTGGTCAAGGGGTTAAAAAGGAAGGTATTATACGTCCCAAACACGGGCGGCGGCAACCGCCCCCTTTTTTCCTTTCCTCAAGGAGGCTCCATGCGCAAGTCCCTGGCCCTCTGGGCGGCCCTGGCGACGCTCGCGTTCGTCCCGGCCCTCAAGGCCGATTCCACCCCGTCCTCCCCCAAAAAATCCCCGAAAGCCGTCATTGAACTGGCCAAGGGCGGCAAAATCGTCCTCAAATTCTACCCGGAAGCCGCCCCGAAAACAGTCGAGAATTTCATACAATTGGCTAAAAAAGGCTTTTACGACGGATTGACCTTCCACCGAGTTGTCCCCGGTTTCGTCGTCCAAGGCGGCGACCCGCAGGGCAACGGCATGGGCGGCCCCGGCTACACCATCAAGGCTGAATTCAATGAGCACAAGCACGTGCGGGGCGCACTGGCCATGGCCCGGGCGCAGGATCCCGACAGCGCGGGAAGCCAATTCTACATTTGCCTGGCCGACCTGCCTCAGCTCGACGGCAAATACACGGTCTTTGGCCAGGTCATCAAGGGCGATGAACTGCTGGACAAGATTCAAATCGGCGACAAAATGAAAAAGGTCCGGATCCTCCCCTAAAGCGTCCCCCTTGGCGAAACCCGCCCGGCTCTTCCAGGCTGGGCGGGACCTCGCCCGCGGGGCCGGACTTCGCCTTCACCGTTGGGTCCAAACCCTTCGAAGCTCCACGCGCATTCTCCGCCTTTTACGGGCCGCCTCGCTGCGGTGCCCCGCCAGAACCTTGGCCCGCCCGAGGGCCAAGCCCGTCGCCGGATAAAGCAGATTCGTCTTGCGGCCGAACAAGACCCCCCGTTTCAGGTTCTTCAGCAGCCCTTGCGGCCCCCGAAAATCCTCCAATTCCACATAGGTCGACCCGATTTCAAAGCGCGTATGGGCGTCGCTGCCGGCGGCGAAAGGAATCCCCCGCGCCAGGGCCCATTGTTGGGATTTGAGGTCGTCGGTCCGCAACAAGCCCCGGCTGTTCCAGCCTTCGAGGATGTCGACCTCTCCCGCCGCGGCCAAAGCCTCCAGCACCGGCCGTTTCAAACGCATGGTGACGCCCGCGGCGAAAGGATGGGGCACATACACCAGGCCCTTTTGGCGCCGAATTTCAGCCACCGTCTCGGCCGCGCTCAAATGCGGAGGAATCCGCTCCTTAAGGAACAGCCCCGTGATCTCGCCGTCGCGCGTGCGAACCTCCTCGCCGACGATGACCTTGAACGGCGCGATGCGGGCGGCCTCGCGGGCGCCATCGATTTCGTTATGGTCGGTCACGGCCAGACAGTCGATGCCCCGGCGCAGGCAGGCTTCGACGAGCGCGGCGGGGGACAACAGGCTGTCGTGGGAATACCAGGTGTGGCAATGCAAATCCATGCGGACACGTTTCACGGATCGGTCCTTTCCGCCCAGCGCCGCTTGCGCGCGAGCGCCGGCGAATAGTTGTCGGTGGGGATCGTATTCCTCAACTGCACCGCGTAGCTCATGTTCGGGGCCGCCCAGTCGCTGGGCCCCGGATTGGCGACAGGATCCAGGTTGTCGTCGCAGCCAAAATTCCCGAACACCGAAACGGTCCGGTAGGCGTTGACCTGGTACTCCAATCCCAGGCGCACCCCGTAGGTCTGGACCGTGCAGGTCTCCCCCGCGGCCACGACCACGCTTTCGCGGGAATTTTCGCCGAAGGTCAGCACCTGGAGCGACGAATAGACTTTTTCGCCGATGCCCTTGCCGAGTTCGACGTCCCAGTCGATATCGTATTGGCTGGAGGACTGTTGCGCCGATGCGGCGGCCGCGGACCCGGCCGCCGCCTGCATGCTGCTCGGCGTTCCGGCGGGCATTTCGTAGCGGATGCGCGGCGTCACCCGGGCGACGTCCACCCAATCGTTCCCCATGAACTTGAATTTGCGCATCAATTCGGCGAGCTGCTTGCGGACCAGCCCGGAAGTGACCGCCCCCAATCCCGAACTAGCGATCAGCGCCCCTTGGCTGGCCTCCCCGGAGGTGGAAACGCCCTGGTCCCCGATGTCCACCAGGGGGTCCCCCAACACCACGAGGTCGATGACCGCGGTGCGCTGCAAATCCGGGTTCTCCGGGATGATCTGGGGATCCGAATCAAAGTCGACCTTGAAATTCAGGAACTGTCCCTCCAAACCGGCGGCCTCGATCTCCTCCTGGGTGCGCGGCGAAATATAAACGTAGACTTCGACCGCTTTCTGCACCGTCCGATAGGTCACCGGGTCGTCCCGGGTGTATCGTAGCCTCGCCTCGGCGGTCCCCGAAATGTCGGCGCCCTGGCCGTGGAAACGCACCACCGCCGGCCCCTTGTCGCTGGTGATGTCAAAGTCGTTCTCCATGATGGTCATGCGACCGCGGTCGATCACCAGTTCCCCGACCAATTCCAGGTTCGAACCGCCGCCGCGCACCACGAAATCCTCCTGGGTCGGCCGCATCCTGAAGGAAATATCCGGCATCAGCAGGGTCTCTTTGGCGGAGGCCAGCGCGTCCGAAAGCCACCGTGTGGGATCGCTGAGGTCGACCGTACGATTCTGGTGCTTCTCATACCAAACGTTCGCGCCGAGGCCCACCCGGAGATCCATGTCCAAGGATCGGCCCGGGGCGGATCCCGGTGTCGGCGAGGCCGTTGGCGAAGGTTTACCGGCTTCGGACGAGGCCGGGGTCTCCTCCTCTTGGCCCGAATAAACGATCAAAGCGTCCTTGAGGAAGGCTCTTCCGGAAATCCCCAGGGGCCCTCCCGCCCCCCCAAAATCAAGATCCAAAGGGCCCAGCACCAAGGACCCCGATCCCACCCCGTTCCAGTGCTCCACCCTCAATCCGTCGTCGTCGGTGCTGACCTCAAGCCGCCCCTTCGGCGCCGCGAATCCCTCGGAAAAATCCAATTGGCCGAGGGCCGTGACCCGGCCCCCGCAGGCGAATGAAATGTCCTCCACACCGACGGACTGATCCTCGAACCGTAGGGTCGCCCTCCCGTCTTTCACCGGGCCGACATAGGCGGAGGGGGCGCATGAAAACCCGCGCACCTTGACCGTCCCGTGGATTTTCGGGGATTTGAGGCTTCCGGAGACCACCCCATCCGCACTTGCCTTGCCCTGCGCTCCGCTCAGCAACGGAAAAGCGCCCAACATACGAAAATCGAGATCCGCTGAAACGGCCAGGTGGCCTTCCGTCTTGGGCGCGTCCAGGGGAAGGTGGCCGAAGGCCTGCAGGTCCGCCCCCGCATGGTGGACAACGGACTTCATGCCCAAGGTGAAGGGCTCCCCGGATTTCCCGAAAAGGAATTCCCCGGCATGCCAGCCGAACACTCCCGCCAAGCGCACCTCCAAGGGCTCGACGGCGGCGCTCCCCGTCGGAGCCAGGGCTGCGACCGTCGCCTGTCCCAGCGCGAGTCGCACCCACGCCGTGGGATTGGCCACCGGCCCTTCCACGTCCACCTCGACGTCCGCCTTCCCGCCCAGGCGCCCTCTCCACGGCGCCACGGCCCCGGAGACAGAGGCGGGAACGACATCACTGTCCTCCGCCGCCGAAATCAGGGCCGCCGTCGCGCTCAAATCCACCCCGCGGATCGTCAGGCGGGAACGCCTGAATTCGGCGGTCCCGGCGGCGGGCGCCGTAAAATCGAGGTTCCCGAGCAGGGAGCCCTTGGAACTCGCCAGCACCGCCCGGAACCCCGGCGGCCCCCATTCCGCGTGCGCGTTCAGATTCTCCAAAGCGGTCCGCGAAATCGCCAAATCCGAAGTGGCGAAGTCGGCGGAGAATTCGGGCGAACGGAGGGCTCCGCTGAGCGAAGCGTGCCCTGAAAGCCGGCCCCGGAGGGGGACAAGACGCCGGCCCGAAATTTCCGCATGTTCAATGGCGGCGCCCAAGACGCTGAGATCCGCCTCGATGGCCCCTTTGGTCCGGAAATCCATGCGCGCCGTCCCCGAGACAATGCCGTCCCAGAGCCCAGCTTGGAGCTCCCTGACCTCCAGGCGTTCGTCCTTGTAGCCCGCCCGAATTTCCACGCGCTTGAATTCCACCCCCCGCAGGGCCATCCATGGCGCGCTGAGTTGGGCCTCCACCACGGGGGAAGCCGCGGGGCCGCTCATCCGGGCGTCCACCTGGGCGCTGCCGCTCAACCCCAGGCTTTGCAGTCCCCGCACCTGCTGCGAAAGGTATTCCAAGGGCTGCGCCGCGTTCTCCACTTCGAGATCGTAAGCCGGATGTTCGAGCCCCACGATGGCTCCCGTGGCGCTCCAGCGGGAACCCAGGAACACGGCCTCCACCGCCTTGAAACGAAGGGCATCCCCGCCGAAAGCGACCTCGCCCTTGAAATCCGACAAGGGTTCGCCGATGCCCGGCAAGCGCAGGGCCCCTTCCGTCACGGAAGCCCTTCCCGAAGTCTGGAGCGCGCCGCGCCCATGCCGCCGCAGCAGCACGTTGAGGGAAGCCCGACCGTCGGTGAACTTCAATTGCCCGCTCGGCAAAAAATAATTCAGGTAGCGGGCCAAATCCACGTCCTGCACATCGAGGCGGCCGGCGAGCCCCCCCTCCTCCTGGTTCCATTCGCCCGAAAGGGAAAGATCTGTGCGCGCTTTCCCTTCGGTGCGCCCCTGGAGCGTGAAAGCCAGCAGGGGCAGCGCCCGTGTGTCGAGACTGCCGGCCACCGAATCGATGACCGTCCGGAACCCCTTATAATCGTCGTTGAAAACCAGTTCAGAGGAGTCCAATTCGACCCGCGACGCCGGCAAAAGGCCGAAAACGGAGCCCGAAGCGGAGGCGGACGGGGTCGCGCCAGTGGATGCTCCGGTGGGAAGGTTCCACCGGCCCGTGTCGTCCCTCAGCAGGAAGACCTTGAGCCCGCTCAGGCGGGCCCAGGTCAGGCACTCCTGCCAATCCAGGCGGCCGCGCAGGCAATCCCACAGCGCGTAATGCAGGCGGACACGATCCAGGGTGAGGAGCGGGAGTTTGGCGTCCCGGACGGGGGCCAGGACCACCAGGTCGTCGATCTCAGCGGTATGAACCAAATCGCAACGGAAAACCCCGGCCCGAATCTCCAGGGGACTGCGCCCCTTGAGGGCCCGTGATAGCGCCGCGTTAAAAAGCGGGGTCGCCAAACCCAAAGCCAGCGCGAGCCAAGCGGCCAAAGGGAGCGCGGACGCGACGAGGAGCGCGAGCCAGGCTCCCCGGCGCATCCTCAGCCTCAGCCCTCGGTGACCCGGCGCCCGGGGGCGCTTTGCGAAAGAAGGGTCCGGATTTCGGCGCCGGTGGAAAGCTCCAGCGCCTGTTCGGCCACGACCCGCGCCTCCCGATAGCTGATGGAGCGCAAAATCTTTTTGACCGCGGGAATGGAGGCGGCCGACATGCTCAACTCGCGCATCCCCAAGCCGACCAGGACCACGGCGAAGAGGGGATCTCCGCCCATTTCGCCGCAAAGGCTCACCCGCACCTTGGCCTTGGCCGCCGCCTTCACCACCGAATAGATCGTCCGCAGGATCGCCGGATGCAAGGGATCATAAAGGTAGGCGATGCGCTCGTTGCCCCGGTCGACGGCCATCGTGTACTGGATCAGGTCGTTGGTGCCGATCGAAAAGAAATTCGCTTCCTTCGCCAGCAGGTCGGCCGTGATCGCGGCGGAAGGCACTTCGATCATGGCGCCCACCTCGACCTTTTCGTCAAAAGGAATGTTGCGGCGGGCCAGATCGCGTTTGGTTTCCTCCAGAATCTGGTTGGCCTGCCTCAATTCCTCGAGCCCGGAAACCAGCGGATACATGATCCGCACCGTACCGTAATGGCTGGCGCGCAGGATGGCGCGCAGTTGGACTTTGAAGACGTAGGGATGCGCCAGGCACAGGCGGATCGCCCTCAACCCCAAAAAGGGGTTCATCTCGGTGGACATGCCGAGGTGGGCCACGAACTTGTCCCCGCCCAAGTCCAGGGTGCGGATCGTCACGGGATGGGGATGGCTGTGCCGCAGGGCCAGCCGATAGGCCTCGAACTGTTCCTCTTCGGTGGGCAGATTGTGGCGGTTGAGGAACAGGAACTCCGTCCGGAACAAGCCCACGCCTTCGGCGCCCTTGGCCGCGGTCGCCTTGGCCTCCTCGGGCAGTTCGATGTTCCCGAAGAGCTTCAGCTTGCGCCCGTCCTTGGTGACGGTCGGCAGGCGCAGGATGGCCTTGAGCTCCCGTTCCTTGGCCTGCAGTTCCTTCTGCTTTTGGCGGTAATGGGCCAGCGTTTCCTTGTCGGGATCCACGACCAGCACCCCGCCGCCGCCGTCCAGCACCAGCGTGTCGCCGTTTTTGACGTGGAGCGTGGCCTGCTCCAACCCGACCACGGCGGGAATATCCAGAGTCCGGGCGATGATCGCCGTGTGGGAGGTCGGTCCGCCCTGGTCGGTGGCGAAGCCCAGGACCTTGTCCAGGTCGAGTTGGGCGGTTTCCGAGGGGGTAAGATCCCCCGCCACCAGGATTTTCTTGTCCGAGGTTTCCACCAAGGGGGCCAGGGAGCCTCCCCGGAGGTTCTGGATGAGCCGAAGGCCGACATCGTGGATGTCTCCCTTGCGCTCCCGCATCACCCCATCGCCGACGGCGTCCAACATGCGGCCGTAGCGCTCCACGTATTCGTGGACCGCCCATTCCGCGCTCGTGCGCTGCTTGCGGACCTGTTCCTGCGTTTCGACCACGAAGGTCGGGTCGTCGAGGAACAGCAGGTGCGCGTTGAAAATCTCGGCCTGTTTCTGGCCGATTTCGACGGCGACCTTGCGTTTCAAATCCAGCAGCTGCTCGCGCGTGACCGCAACCGCCTTGAGGAGGCGTTCGATCTCGTTCTCGACCTCGCGGGCTTCGATCTGACGGCGCTGGCCTTCATCGGCCGCGGACCCGGTCAGCAAAAGCGCTTGGCCGATGACGATGCCCCTCGAGGCGGAGACGCCCTTCAGCAGAAGGCTCACTCTTTCTCCCCGAACTTGTCCGCGGCAAGTTTGACCAGGGCGTCGGCGCACTCCTCGGCGCGGTCCCCTTCGGTCTCAAGGCTCAGCGAACTGCCCTTGACGGCCACCAGGGTCATCACGCCCATGATGCTCTTGCCGTTGACCCTGCGCCCGTCCTTGCTCACCCAGACGTCGCAGGGGAAACGCCCGCTCAGCTGCACGAACTGGGCCGCCGCCCGCAAGTGCAGTCCCAGTTTGTTGATGATGGGGATTTCTCTTTGAACCACGTTCGCCATGATCGTCTTCTCTCTTTGGTTGGGTCTTGCGCTTTCCCGCGCCTTGCTTACGCCGTTATCCCGGGATGGCCATCGCCAAGATCAGAGCCCCGAGGGTGCACAGCACCAGCAGAACCACCGGGCGGACGGCCAGACGCAACAGCAGGAGCATCGAAAGCCCCGCGCCCAGAAAAAGGAAATTGTCCACGATGGGGACCCGGGCCCCGGTCTCCGGATGGCCCACCCGCGCCAGGCATCCGGCCACGGCCCCCACCAGCACCAGCGCCGCCATGCGCAGCCCTTCGGTGGCCGCCGGGAGGCGGAGCGCGGCCACGTGCATCGCGACCCCCTCCCCCTTTTCATAACCGACCTGGATGCTGTGCATCCGCAGCCAAAGTCCGGGCAGATTGTAGGCCGCCAAAAAAACCAGCGGCGCGGCGAGATGGAGGGGATGGGGCGCCAACCAAAGCCAGGCCACGCCCAAAAGGGCCGAAGCCGGGCGCAAGGTCGCCCAGAAAAAAGCGTCGCCCACCGCGGCCAGGGCCGGCGCCAGGCTGGACTTGATGCGCGCCACCCTCTCTTCGCCGTCTTCGGCGCCTCCGGCGGCTTCGGCTTCGGCCTTCAGGGCGGCGCCGAGGATATACCCGGCCATATAGGGGTGGGTGTTGAAAAGCTCCAGATGTCTTTTCAGCGCCGCGGCCCGCCGGGCGGGATCCGGATAGAGCGCCCGCAGGGCCGGCTCAAAACAGAACGCCCAGCCGACGTTCTGCATCCGGTCGAAGTTCCAGGCCCCCTGAAGGAACAGGGACCGCAGCGTCGTCTTGAATCGGACTTCCCAGCTCAGGGTCATTCTTCACCCCGAAGCGCATGGGCCCAGCGCCAAAGGCCGGCGGCCGCAGCTCCGGCCACGGCCAAAGACAGGATCATCTGCTGGCTGACGTCGTATTGGGTCCCCAAAATGGCCAAAACCAGGGCCAAACCCGCGGCGTATTTCAAGCCGCGGCGCTCCCAAAAATGATCGGCGGCCACCGCCAGACCCAGCAACCAGAATAGCCAAAAACACCACTTGAGGGCGCGCACGCCGTCCAGGGGCAGGTGGCCCAGAATCCAGCCGAGGGCGGGTATCCCCAGCCCCAGGCACAGGGCGCACACCAAGACGCCGCGCAGCCAAGCCAAGCCCAGCGCCGCCGCCAGAAGTCCGCCCACGGACACCGCCTCGCCGCGCTCCACGGCGCATTCCGCCCGGGCGCTCAAGCGCGCGGTCAACAGCCGCTGGATCACCTCGGCGCGGGCGCCCAAGGCGCCGACCGGGATCGAGGCGAGCACGCCGATCGCAGCGGCGGCCTCTCCAGCGCCCCCGTTGCGCAACAACACCGCCGCCGCCGCCGCCGTCATCGCCGCGGAAACGCCGTCGGGAGGCACCACGCTCCCCACCGGAAGCCCGCCGATCCACAAAAGTTCCACCAAACCGCCCGCCGCCAAGCCCGTCGCGGCGCCGCTTTCCGCAGCGCCGGCGAGGCAACCCAGCACCAATCCGGTGATCCCGCCGACCACCAGCGGCCGGGACACCATCACCTGCAGGGCGCCCGTGCTGTCCAAACCGAGCAGGCCGCCGAGCGCGCTGAGAATGAGGAGAACGAGGGGGGACATAAAAGTTCCTTCGGTTCCTCGGGTTCGGCCGCTGGCTTAGAGCTTTTCCTGCGGCAGCAAGGGCAACAAGGGTTCCGGGGTCTCCCCGGGCACCATCCGGAGGGTCATTTCCACTCCCGCGGCGGCCAATTCCCGCGCCGCGGCGACGTCCTCCGGCCCCAGGGCCACCGCCGTCTTGATGGTGTGGCGCCCGGGAGCCAGACGGATTCCGCCGATATTGAGATCTTTCAGCGATCCGCCCGACTTCAGGAACCGAAGGGCGTCCGGGAGCGAGGCGAAAAGCAGGATCGCCCGTTTTCCGGGGATCGCGGCTTTGGCGACCATGTCGGCCGCCTCCGCCACTTTCAGGATGGCGACTTTCATGTGCGGTGGCACGGCCATCGGGAGAAGCGTTCTTTGCATGGGATCGGCGGCGACGGCGTCGTTGGCGACGACCAGGCAATCGACCTCCAGGGCGCGGGCCCAGCCGACCACCACCTGCCCGTGGATCAAACGGTCATCCACCCGTGAAAGCAGGACGCTCACGCGCAGCCTCCCTGGTTCCCGGCGAGGAGCACGCTCCCGCGGGCGAAACACTGGGGCAGTTGGCGCACCAGTTCGGCGGCGAGCTCCCGCGGAGGCAGCGCGTCGCGCAGTCCGATGCACTCCAGCAGCATGGGCAGGTTCACCCCGGCGAGCACCTCGCCTTCGCGGGCGCAGCCGGTGAGCAGGGCGACGTTCCAGGGCGTTCCGCAGATCAGGTCCACAAGCACCAGCGCCTGGCCGTCCAGGGTCGTCCGGGCCTGATTCACCCTTTCGGCGAAGCTTTCCCGGGTCTCGTCCGGCCCAAGCCCCAAGGCGAGCGCCTGGGTCTGGGGGCCGTACATTCCCTCGGCCGCCTTCAGCAGGACCGCGCCGAACTCGCCGTGGGTCAGGATCAGGAGTGGGGTCATATGACGATGAGGCGAATGATCGCGCGGGCGAGCCGGCCCGGATGGTGCCGAATAAGCCCGTCCCGCGTCTCCAAAAGGCGCGCCTTAACCAGGCGCACCCCTTGGGCTTCGATGGCGTCCCGGTCCACGGCGACCGGATATTGCCCTTTAGTCGCGTACCTTTGGCGTACCTCTTCGGAGGGCGCCTCGGTGTTGGCGACGACGTAGTCGACCAACCCGCAACCCGTCTGTTCCTTCATGGCCCGTAAATGCTCGGCCACGGAAAAACCGTCCGTCTCTCCGGGCTGGGTCATGACGTTGCAGGCGTAAATTTTGAGCGCCCCGCTGCGCTCCACGGCTTTGGCGACCGAATCCACGAGCAGGTTCGGCAGGATGCTCGTATAAAGGCTGCCCGGCCCCATGACGATAGCGTCCGCCTTGGCGATCGCCTGCAGGACTTCCGGATTGGGCCGCACCCCGGCGGGCTCCAGGCTCAGACGGCGGATGGCGCCCCCGGCGGCGGTGATGCTGCTCTCCCCGGATATCTTCCGCCCATCGGCGAGCACCGCGGTCAGGCGCACGTCGTCGAAGGTAACGGGAAGGACTTGGCCGCTGACGGCGAGCACTTTGCTCGAGGCGCGCAGGGCCTCGCCGAAATCGCCGGTCACCTCGGTGAGCGCGGCGATGAACAGGTTCCCGAAGCTATGCCCGGAAAGCGCGCCCTGCTTGGTGAAACGGTGCTGGAAGAGCTGGCTCATCAGGGGCTGGGTCTCGGCCAGCGCCACGAGGCAATTCCGCAGATCCCCCGGCGGCGGGATCGCCAAATCTTCGCGCAGGCGGCCCGAAGAGCCGCCGTCGTCGGCGACGGTCACCACCGCGGTGAGATGGTCGGTGTAGCCTTTGAGGCCGCTGAGCAGGTTTGGAAGCCCCGTGCCCCCGCCGATCGCCACCACCCGCGGGCCGCGGCTGCGCCTCGCCTTCACCGCGGGGGCCGTCGCCGGCGCCTCGCTGTTGGAGGCCACGGTCAGGGCGCCGTAATAGATGCGCCGCAGGGCGAAAGTCACGCCCCAGACCGCCGTCAACGCCAGCGCGTAGTCCACGAAACGCAGGCTCTGGACCTGGCGGGTCCAGCGCTCAAGGGTGGCCGGGCTGAGCACATCCACCCGCCAGCCGGCGAAAATGCGCCCCATCAGGCCGCTCAAGGCGAACGAGAGCAGCAGGATGCTCAGTGAAAGCAAAAGGACCCAGCGTTTCATGCCGGGCCCTTTCGCCAAGGGGATCCTCACGGGTCAGCCCTTTTCCTTTTCTTCCGCCTCGATCAGCTTGAGCACCTCCTCGCGGCTGGCCGCCGTGAGGAGGGCTTTTTTGAGGTTCTTGTCCTTGAGCAGGCTCGAAATGCGCGCCAGGGCTTTCAAATGCAGGCCGGCCGAACCTTCCGGAGCCACCAACGCGATGAACAAATGCACCGGTTCCCCGTCGAGGGCGTCGAACGCGATCCCCTCTTTCGAGACACCCAGGCTGGCCGCGAGCTCCTTGACCTGGGCGGCTTTGCCGTGGGGGATGGCGATGCGCCCGCCGATGCCGGTGGAGCCGAGATCCTCGCGTTCCAGCAGCACGTCGACCATCTTACGGGCATCGGCGATCTTCCCCGCCTTGGCCAGCGGCTGCAAGAGCTCCGCCAGCACGTCCTTTTTGTTGGTCGATTTCAGGTCGAGGACGACCGCCTCGGGGACGAGAAAATCCGTGATGCGCATACGTCGCCTCCTCAGGCTTCGGCCAGGCCGTAATGCCCGTCTTCGCGCCGGAAAAGGAGTTGAACGGCCCCGCTGGCGGCGTCGCGGAACAGCAGGTGCTGTTTGCCGGACTCCTCCAGGGCCTCAATCGCCTCGTCCAAGGTGATCGATTTCGCGGAATTCCCGCGTACCCGCACCACTTTGGGTTTGGGGACCGCGGCTTCCTCGGCGGCGCCTTTTTTGGCCGTGGCGCGGCTGCGGGTCTTGGCCTCGTGCGCGGCGGTGCGGCGCAGGGCCGCGCTGGTGTGCAGGCGGTCCTTGCGTTTGGCGGCCTGTTGCTGAAGGGCCGAGACCGCCTCCTCGATGCTCGCGTACATGTCCTTGGTGGTCTTCTTGGCGCTCATTTCGACGCCGTCCGCGTGGAAATGGATCTCCGCCGTGTGGCGGTATTTTTCCACCGTGACGACCACGGAGACCGCGCGCAGTTTGGGATAGAACTCCTCGAGCTTTTCGAGCTTACCCTCGACGAAGCTCCTCAGGCCGGGCGTAATGTCAACATGGTGTCCGGTTACCTGCACTCGCATGAACGCCTCCCCGGGCGATGTGGATAGAAAAGCCTTGATTTTATTGATTTTTTCCTGCCGAAGGGTAGCACGGCAGGGGAACGCTGTCAATGCGTGAAACCCCGGCTCCGCAAGGCCCCTTCAGGCTTTACGGCGCAGGTGGGCGGGTGGAATCCGCAATTCCTCGCGGTATTTGGCGACGGTCCGGCGGGCGATACGCACGCCCTCCTTGGTGAGCGCTTCCGCGATCTCCAAGTCCGACAAGGGCCGCGCCGGGACTTCCTCGGCCACCAGATCCCGAAGGCGATCCTTGACCGCCCTCGAACTGGTTTCGATGCCGCTGTCGGTGTGCAGGGATGAGGTGAAAAAGAACTTCAGCTCAAAGACCCCGCGGGGCGTCTGCACGTATTTTCCCGTGGTCACCCGAGAAATGGTGCTTTCGTGCAGGGAGGTGCGGCCGGCGATGTCTTTGAGGGTCAGGGGCTGGAACGCGGCCGGGCCGCTCTCCAAAAAGCCCTGCTGCACCTCGACGATCTCCTCGAGGACCCGCCGCAAAGTCCTGTGCCGCTGCTCGATGCCGCGCATCAGCCAGATCGCCGCCTGCTGTTTTTCCTTGAGCCAGACCTTGGTTTCCGGATCGGCCATGCCCTCGCCGCCCTGTTTCAGGAGCCGGCGGTAGTAACTATTGAAGCCCAGCCGCGGAAGCCCCGAATCGTTGATGACGACCCGCCACTTCCCGGTCAATTCGTCCTTTTCCACCGACGCATCGACCCGGACGCCCGCGTTGGGCGATCCGCCGAAAGGCCTTCCGGGCAGGGGTTCCAGCGAGGCGATCAGCGATTCCGCCGCCTGGCTTTCCCCCTCTTCCAAACGCAGGCTTACGGCGATGCGTTCCCAACGCCGATGGGTCACGTCCTCGAAATGGCTCTCGACCGCCCGCCAGGCCGCTCCGCCCTTGAGGCCCCGGGCCTCAATTTGGAGCAGCAGGCATTCCCTCAAATCCCGGGCGGCGACGCCCACCGGATCGAGGGCCTGCACCCTGCGCAGGGCCCAAAAAAGTTCCTCGGGGCTGGCCTGAAATTCCCGGGCGATCTCCTCAAGGGAGCCTTCCAGATATCCGCGCTCGTCGACCCGACCGACCACCTCTTCGCACAGGCGCCGTTCCCGCGGCGAGAGTTCCTCGGCTTCGATCTGGTGGAGCAGATGTTCCTGGAGGGTCTCGGCCCGGGAGAGAAAGGCCTCGAAGCCCTGCTTTTCTTCGCCTTCCTCCCTTTCGCCGCGGGCAAGGCTGTAGTCCGTGCCGTCGTCGTCGAAATACTGGGCCCAATCGTCGAGTTCGTGCCCGCCGGGCCCCTCCAGGGTAAGTTCTTGGGTGTTGCTTTCGGGCCCGGATTCCGGAAGGCCGCTTTCGCTCCCCTCGGCGGGACTTTCGCCGGCCTCGGGTCGTTCCGCCGCGGGGATTTCCTCGGCGGGCGCTTCCACCGGCGCCGCGTCCCCGGCCCCCTCGATTCCGCTTTCATCGCCCGCACCCGGGGCGTCCCCAGCCTCCACTTCCCCCGGACCCACGGCCTCGACGCCCTCCCCCAGCTCCTCGAGCATGGGGTTTTCGGAAATTTCCGTTTCGATGAGGTCGCCCAGCTGCACCGTGTTCAACTGAAGGATTTTAAGCGCCTGCTTCAGTTGCGGCGTCATGACCAGCCGCTGCTGCTGTCTCAGCTGAAGATGGTGGGAAAGTTCCGACATGGCTAGGAGGCTTTCGCCCTGGGGGCGGAAAGGTTCGCTGCCCGTTCGTCGGGATTGCCCACCCATTGTAAGGGCGAAACCGCGACGCCGTGCAGGCGCATTTCGAAATGGAGATGCGGCCCGTTCGAAAGCCCGCTGGATCCGCTCATGCCGAGGGCCTCGCCCTTGCGGACATATTGGCCTCGCCGGACCCCGATCGTGGAAAGATGGAAATAACAGCTGACCAGCCCGTATCCGTGGTCCACGACCACGGTCCCTCCGGTCAATGCCATGCTTCGTCGGACGAGGACCACCCGTCCCGAATTCGCCGATCGAACCGGCGAACCCGCCGCGGCCCTTAAGTCGACCCCTTGGTGCCGCCAGGCCGCCTGTCCGTTGTTGTACTCCCGGCGGGCCCCGAAGGGGGAGGTCACCGTGATCGTACCGTCCAGCGGCCAGCGAAAACGCCCGGTCCACAACGGTTCGGGCGCGTCCCCCTCTTCCCGCCGTCTCAGGAGCACCGAATCCCCCGAGGTTTCCGCCCGGGCTAGTCGTCGCCTCAGGCCTCGCACTTTAAGCGAACGCGTGGCGGGATAAGGGTCCGGCCCCACGACGACGGACAAAGCGTGGGAGCCCTTGGACCAATCGATCTCGAGGGGCGCGGTGCCTTGGTCCGCGGTCAAAGGCACCGCCAGCAACGCGACCCAATCGCCCTCGGAACGGGAATAATAGAACGGAGCCGTCTGCCCGAAACCCTTCAGCACCATTCCGGTCGGGACCAAGCCTCCGGCCCGGCACACCAGCACGTTCCCCGGAACGCTGAAGCGGGGCGTGACCTCAGCTTGAAGCGCGGAAGCGCTCCCGGCCGGGCACCAAGCGGCGAAAAAGCACGCCGCCAGGAGCCCAAGGCCGCGCCGCTTAACGGCCGTCCTGTTTGTCGCGCCGCGCGAAAACATACAACACTGCCCCCAAACTGGCCAGCACCAGCAACAGCAGGAAGAACAAGGGGAGCAATTTGGAATGGTGTCCGGCGGGGGCGCTCGCCTGGGGAACCGGCGTCGGATAGGCCTCCGCTTCGGTCGGAACCGCGGTCGGGACCGGCGTAGGGCTCGCCGTCGGCAGGGGCGTCGGTGTTGGCCGAGCCGCCGCTTTGCGGGCATGCCGATGCTTCGGCGCCGGAGCGGCCGACGCCTGGACGTCCGCCGCGGCCTGGGTCAACGATTTGGCCTGGACCGCGAGGGCCCGGGCCTTCGCCCGCGCCGCATCCACCACGCCCGCGTCCAAGCCGCGGGGAACGCTGAGCACCAGGTCGCCGGAAAGCGCCGCGTCCGGTGCCTTATCCCCCGCGAGGACGCTGTTGGCGTCCTGCAAAAGGGGCCATAGGTCCGGATCGCCGTAGATTTCCGGCCGCGCCGCCACGCCCGCGAGGGTATCCCCCGCGATCGTGGTGTAACTGGCGGGTTTATCGTCGTCCTTTTGGGCGACATGGGTGGTGCCGACCTCCTCCTCGGAGGCGGCGGGGCTTTGTCTCTGGCCGACGCCGCAGGCGCCCAACACGAGCGCGGTCAGCACAGCCAAACCCCCGACGATCATCCGCTTACGGCGCACGGCGCCCTCCTTTTAAACCCGGTGGACTTCCGAACTACTTCTTCTTGTTGACGGTCTTACGCTTTTGACGGGAACGGGCCATGGGACCTCCTTGATTCAAGCTGGGGTTTCTCTTCCATAGGTATTCGGAACCCGGGCGGGCGACCTTAAAAAAGGGAGCCTATTTCCCGATTTTCCGCGCACGGCATGCGCCGACACCCTAGCTTATACCATTTGCCGGAAAAGTTAGCAAAAAATGTTCCCAACGGCGGAACCCTCCGTAAATCGCCTGTTCCCGGCCTTGACCGCCCCTCCGCCTCTGTTAAAATGCCCGTTCCGTCCGAACCGAAAGGAACCCCATGGCGCTCTCCCCCCTTAAAGTCCCTTCCCATTCCCGCTCCCGCGGCCGACGCAACAGCGGCCCCGGTTTGACGCTTTTCCTGACCTTGGCGGCGGGGATCGCCTTGGCCGCGTATCTCGGCTGGCGCTTCGGGTTTGGCCTACCGGCACGGGTCCACCGCGCCGTGGCCTTGGCCCAGGAAAACCACGCGGCCGAAGCCCTTTCCCGCTTGGAAACCCTGGCCGCGGAACACCCCAGTGAAGCCTTGGTATGGGACGGTTTGGGCCTCGCCCAGGCTCGGCTCGGGAAACCCAAGGACGCCGCCGACAGCTACCAAAAAGCGCGCGACTTGCATGCCTCCCCCGCCTACGCCGACCTGCACGCGGACGAAGGGCGGCAAGCCCTCGCCGATGGGGCCTGGGACATCGCCGCCCTGGAATACGACCACGCCGCCGCCTTGGATCCCCAGAACGCCCGAGCCCTCGCCGGACAGGCCGCGGTGGCGCTCACCCAGGGCCGAGTCTCGGCCTCGCTCGACCTTTACAAACAGGCCCTGGCGCTGAACCCGGGTTTGAAAGAGGCCCAGGACGGGCAACGCAAGGCGCGCGAAGCCCTGGACCGGGGCAGCCTCTATTACATTTACGACCGCAACGACGAACCGTTGGCCCGTCGCGCCGTCTCCTCGGAGGGTCTGGGGGAACGTAGCTATCCCCGGGCGCAACTCGCCGGCAACATCGTCGGCTACTTGTCCACGAAAGGCGGGGACGCCGGGCTGGAGCGGGACCTCAAGGATCTCTTCCCCGGAAGCGAAGTCGAACTGACCTTGGATATCCATCTCCAAGAGGCCGCCAGCCGGGCCCTGGGGTGGAAAAAAGGCGCCATTGTCGCCTTGGATCCCAGCACCGGCGAGATACTTTGCGCCCTCAGCCAACCGGGCTTCCAACCGGCCACGGTGGACAAGGACTGGTATAAGCTCCGGGACAATCCGAACCAGCCCCTCTTCGACCGCGCGCTCCAGGGCCTCTACGAGCCGGGCTCCATCGCCAAAATCATGACCTCCGCCGCCGCCCTAGAAACCGGCGTGGACATGGCCAAAATCTTCCCGATGCGCCCGCCCACCGCCCTCGAACTGGACGGACAGATCTTCCGGGACTGGGAAAACCACGGCGAAATCCGCAGCCTCAAGGAGGCCATGGACGTCAGCTCCAACATCGCCCTCTACCAGGTCGCCCGCGAAATGGGCCCCGACGTCCTGTACCGCTACACCAACCGTTTCGGCTTCAACCGGGACATGGACCTGGGCTTCACCCTCGCCAACGGCAAACACTTCGACATCCAGGCGGCCCGCCCCAAGGCGCCCATGCACGCCGACACCCAGTTCGCCCTGGCCCAGCGTTCCTGCGGGCTGGGCGAGGACTTCCGCATCTCCCCCTTGCAGGCCGCCCGCCTGGCCATGGTCATCGCCAACGGCGGCAAGCTGATGAAGCCCCGCCTGGTGCGCTCGGTGAAAGGCCTCAACGGCGACGTCCTCTACACCATGAAGCCTGAAGTCGAGGACGAAGTCATGAAGCCCGCCACCGCGGAAAAGGTCAAGCAGGTCATGGAAGACACCGTCGAAGGCGACCGTGGCATCGGTAAAAAGGCCCGGGTCGACGGGATCGTGGTCGCCGGCAAGACCGGGACCGCGCGCACCAAAAAGAAGGGCCAGCTTGACGCCTGGTTCATCTGCTTCGCCCCGGCGGACAAGCCCAAGATCGCCGTGGCCGTGTTCTGCGACCAAGAAGGCACCGGCATGCACGTCGCCGCGCCCATCGCGGGCGCGTTTTTGAGCGAGGCGCTGCACTAACCCCCGACTCCACTCCAAACGCAGGGGGCCAAACCAGGCTTTCCACCCCGAACCATCCCCTGAGAACGAGGCCTCATGTCCGCTTTGCGGAGCACCCAGGGCCATTCACCCACCCTGGCCCAATTTTCGGAATGGTGGCCGGTATTTTTAGTCGCCGCATTGGCCTTTGGATTGCGGGCGACACTCATCGGCGCGCACGCTTTCCAGATGGATGAGGCCTATTATGCGGGTTTTTCCCGCGGCATCCTGCACGGCGATGTGTTGGTGACCCGCGGCGCCCTTTGCGACAAACCCCCGTTCCAATTCTATTGCGGCGCGCTCGGGATGGCGCTTTTCGGGGTAAGTGATAATTCGGTCCGCATTATCGATTGCGCGATGAGCGCGGCAGAGTGCGCCGTCCTCGTGTGGGCCTTGCTTCCGCTCGCCGGATCCGCGGCCGCTCTCGGGGCGAGCCTTTTGCTCGCAACCGCGCCCCTGCACCGCGCCTATGGCGCTTCCGGCCTCACGGATGTCCCCTTCAGCCTCGCGTTGAGCCTGAGCTGTATCCTGGCCCTACGGGGGCGGGCGAACGCTTCGGCTGTAGCCATGGGGATCGCCCTTTGGTCGAAACAAACGGCGTTCTTTTTTCTCCCGCTGCCCTTCCTATTCCTGGCGGTCGCGGGCGGACAACCGCGCGCATTAAAGCGTTGGGCGGCCATTACCGCTTTTGGGGGAGGAGCGCTCTTCGCGTGGAGTTTCCTTTTCCAGCATCCCCGGCTTGGCTTTATCGTTCTTGAGCGGGCCGGCCAAAGCGAGGTCGGACCGCACCTTAACGGCTGGGGCGGGCGCATAAGCGTTTGGATCGAGCTGGGAAGGGAAATACTGGTCTGGCCCGGCCTGTTCCCGGTGCTAGCTTTCCTGGGACTGCTTGTTTCCGTCGCTCTGGCCATTCAAAACCGCATCGCAAAGGCATGGGCGCTGATCCCCCTGATTCCCGCCTACGGATTGCTGGTCTATTCCCTGATGGGAATGCGCTTGTTCGACCGCTATTTCACGCCGCTGACCTGGGCCCTAGCTGCGATTCCAGCCTTGGGCGCGGCGGCGACCGCCCCCAAGTCATGGATCGGCCGTTGCGCCCGTTGGGCAGTGCTGGCGTTGGGGATGGCAGCATGGCTCCAATCACGCACCTACGCCTTCTCCCCCGAGAACCAAGGGGCACCGGGACAGACCTCCGAAGGCATCCACTCGGTGTTGGGGGATTTGCGGCGGCTTTCGCCGGATGGAGGGGCCGCCCTTAGCGACGAAGGCGGCCTCTTTTGGTTGGGTTCCTGGTATCTGCCCGCCGCCTGGTCCTGCTGGGACGGCGCCACGGACTCTAATTTTTGCCGTTTGTTCCAGGATAAACCGACGCGACCAATCTATTGGGTAGGGCGGGAACCGCACGTCCCTCCGGCTGGATGGCGTTGGACCCCTGCGGTTCGGGAAAAAGATCCTCGAGGCGGCGGCGATTGGGTCGCACTCCGGGTCATCGGGACGCGAGCCTGCGGACCGGCCGTCGAATCGCGTTAAAAGCCCCCTGATGCTTCCCGTTTTCCGTACCTAACCTTCCATGAGCAGGGTTCCCTCTTGGAACCCCATGATTTCAAAGTTTTTTAAGGACGAGCCCCAAGTTATGGCAAGTCCAGCGGTTCAGCAAAGGCGTCTTCGCCACCACCCGGTTCAATCCGTCAAACACGAAAACTGGAAAGGATTTAAGTAAACGGGCGATCGTGCTGTTCAACACCAAAGAACCCCCGATATAACCCGAACCGATGATCTCCATGCCCGCGGGCGCTAATCCCTTAAATTCCGCAAGTGTGAACAAAAACAGATGATCTTCGCCATCCGGCCCGAACTGCCGGACTTCCAAGGCCTTCCTGGATTCGGGCGCGGCAAAGCGGGAAAATGTAGGAAGCGAATTGAGCCAGCGGGCCCCGTTGGGTGTCGTCAGCACAAGTGTGCCACCAGGCGCGAGTTTCTCCGCGGCTTTTTGGACGATCCTTTCAGGATAAGCGCAATGCTCGACGAGTTCGCCCATGAGAACGGCATCATAAACCGAGTTGGATTCGGATTCCAAAAAATTCCCGGGAATCCACTCCATGGCCCCGCTTTCGTACTTCGCCTTGGAGTACTCCAAATAGTCTCCGCTGATGTCATAGGCGTGGACTTGATAGCCTTTTTCCGCCAGCTTTAATCCGGCGTTGGCTTGCGCGCACCCCACTTCCGCGACGCGTATTCCCTCAGATTTCGGGAAACTCCCCTCCACCGCTTTAAGGACAAAATCCAATCGGTTCAGGTAATTCCGGCAGGCGGTCCTCCATTGGTCGGGATTGTCGATCTCAATCTCATCATACCTGGCGAATTTTTGAAGGCGCTCGGGAAGTTCGGCCTTGAATGCCTGAACCTTCTTCATGGGTGCTCCGAATAAGATATCACCTGCGAAGCCAAGATTGGTCGGGGCCCATATTGATCGGGGTTTTCACCTGAACTTCAACAGGTCCAACCCATAAACGCCCGTCCCCCATCCCCCCAAAAACTTCGCACGGTAAGGTAACTCGCCACTAGGGTGGTGTCAATTCCGTCCCCACCCTCCCCCATCCTATGGAATCCAAAAGCCTTGAACGCCACCTTTCCCCCACGCCTGACTGTCCGTTAAACCGAACCGATGTCGTCCAGCTGTCAGCGCATCGAAAACCACCGGATTCCCATCCGGTCGTGTCCTCCGTTCACATCGGCTTCCACGACATTTATGCCTTCCCGGAGCAATCCATTGGGCAAGGGAACCCGGATAGCTTGACCGGGAACCACATCCCCTTCAAACACCCGGGTTCCATTCACCAGTAAGGCGCCCTGAAAACGTAAACCTCCCACTGGAGCATCTGGCAGCAGCTCCAATTCACTCAAAGGTCCCGGATTCCACAGGCTGAAGCCGAGGGATGCGTTGTCGAAATTCATCAATTGCAAAAGCCCCGAAGGCGCTCGCACGACAGCTCCATCAAAACCGCCTAATACGTTGCCCTTATCCACCAGAGGTTCAATATAGTTCTGTCGATCATCTCGAAGATCCAGATAATCCCCCAACAAAGCGTCGGCTTGTCCCGCGGAAATATGTTCCTTGCGGGCAAGAAAGTAATCCGCCGGAAAATCCCAAGGCCGCCCATATCTCGAAGTGGCCCATTCGACCAGTTCCGCCGGCCGAACCGAACCACCTCTGCGGTTCGTATGTTTACGGAACATATTCAAAAGCAGTATATTCCAACATAAAACCGCGGCTACGATAGCGGCGACCCGGGCTTTACGCGAAGCGAATATCCACGAAACCCCTTCCAAAGCGGTTGGAAGGCCCAAAAAGGCGAACGGCAACACACTCTCGAAACGGCGGGCGCCGAACGCCCAGCCCCCATACCAATCTCCGGCCGAAGCGTTGACCCAGGTAAGCGCGAAAAAAAACGCGAGAAAACCCCAAAACAATTCCCGATCCTTGCGGAAACCCCAAAGAAAACCCAGTATCCCCACCAAAATCATCGGGTGCGAGGAAAACAGTCCGTGCGCAGGGGACCATAGAATCTCCAATAAATACGGATGGCAGTAGTGCATAAATCCCCCTCCCTGGGGAACCAAAAGCGCTTTTCCAAATACGGTCCACCAAACGAAAATCTGGGGAGCAAAACCGAGGGCTGCGCCCGCCGCTAAACTGGCAACCCACCAACGCTTTGAGGTCTTAGCTATGAGCAGTTCCATGAGCGGAAGTGCCGCAAGTAGAACGCTCGTGTAGCGCATCAACGCCGCGCATCCGAGCAAAACACCGAGGTAAAAAAATTTCAGGGAACTGGGATTTTGTCTCCAACGTAACCACGCGACCAGAAAAAAACTCGAAAATGCGAATGCCAAGCCATGGGCCATACTCGGTTCGAAAACCGTATAATTCAGCAAAAATGTGGCGCCATAAATGCCGACCAGGGCCGCTCCGCAGATCCAAGGCTCATTCCCTGCCCTGGACAACTCCGCTGTCAAAAACCACAACCCAATGAAAACAAAAAAAATCGTGGTTATGCAAACCGCCTCTTCCGTGAATGGATCGGTCCCATCGACGTTCCTGCCCCCCGTCCACGGCCCAAGCAGCCGCTCCCCCAAAACGCAGCATTCGAATAGGGGCAGCCATACCAGGGCTGGCCCTACGGAAAACGGCAAACTCAGTTTCCCGCTCGACCAGTCCTGAGAGCCCGCGGCCTCAGCGGCAAAATCAGGGTGATAATCCAAATCACCATGAAGACCCAATGCGCGGCAATATTCGTAATATTTCTGGCCGTCCCCACCGACCATCCGGTCCCCCTCACGATGAAACCACAAAATACTTGCCACCAACAAAAAAAACCAAAAGATGAAGAGCGAAAATGGAAATCCGTTATTTTTTCCACCTGCACGCACCATCATTAAGCCCTCCAGAACATCTCAAGGCCAAATCTTCACCTTGAATTTAATAGCCTCTATCCGCCGATTCCAAGTCGCGGAAACTCCTCGTCGCTCGGCCCCCCGGGAAAATCGGCACCCTAGGGCTGCCCCCCGGATTGGGTCGCACCTTGCACCTGCAGGGCGATCCAATCCCCGCCCCCGCGTGGATCCCGTTCCCGGACCGCAAGTTTCCACGCCCAAGTGTTCGAGGGCGCATGCGGTTCCCGGCCCAACCAATACACCGGACGAATCGGGTCATCTTTAAGCAGTCGCCGGACATTCTCATCCGAGGCGCCGTCCCAGCAGGCCCAGGTCCGGGGCAAATACCAGGAACCCAGCCAAAAAACCCCGCCTTCATCGCTCAAAACCGCGCCGCCCCGAGGCGAGAGCCTGTCCAAGTCCTCCAGCACCGCGTGCATGCCATCGGAAGTCGCGCCCGCTGCGCCCTGGTTTTCCTGGGAAAACCCGTAGGTCCGCGCCTGGACCCAAGCAGCCAATCCCAAGGCCAACACGGCCCACCGAGCGCTCCGGCCCACCTTTGACTCCGGAGCGGCCGCGGCCGCGGCCAAGGCCGGCACCGCAGCGAGCGGCCACGTCAGCGGCATGAAATAGCGATCGTACATCCTCATTCCCATCAGCGAAAACACCAGCAATCCGTAGACCGGGATCAAGGGCACCAGGGCCCAGGCTTTCGGGATTCGCTTCTGAAACGCCAAAGCCGCCGACACCAGCAATCCTATCGCGCCCAGCGACGCCAAAAGCCCCGGCCAGACCAGAATCTCTTTCCCGAAAAGAACCCATTCCCTCAAACGCCCGCCCCAACCGGCCCAATGGATTCCCACTTCGCTCTGACCCGAATGCTCCAGGACAATAAAACCCAGGCGGGGATGCTGGAAAATGAGGCTCCATACGAACAGCGCGCCCCCCACAGAAGCCGTGACCCCGATCCAACGTCGCAGGGCCCGAAACGACTCCCCCGTCGCCAGAAGCAAGACCAACGGCACGGGAAGGAAAAACAGGGCTGTCTGCTTGGACCAAATCGCCGCACCCATCGCCACTGCCGACGCAAGCGACTTCTTCCGAAGAGCCAAGGCGCAACTCAAAGCCAACGCAAGGCTAAAAGGGGCGTCGGTCAGGCCCGAGGCCCCGTACGCCCGATGCAGGGGAGCCGCGGCCAGCATAAGCCCCGCGCCGACCGCGGCGGCGCTTCCTGCCACCGGAAGCATCGCCCACACCAATAGGGCGCATTCCGTGGCGCTCACTGCGCACGCCACAATCCGAATCGCGCTCTCGGAATTCCCAAAAAGAGCCAATCCCAACGCGCCGAAATAGAATTGCAGGGGTGGCTTGTCGCAGTCCATCCCCCCGGTGACCAATAAGTCGCCGTGAAGGATACGCCGGGAAAATCCGGCGTAATAGGCTTCGTCCATTTGGAAGGCATGCGCACCCAACAAAACAGCCCGAAGCCCGAAGGCCAATACCCAAACAAGCGCTATTCCCTGCCACCCTTGCAGTGCGGTGACAACAGTCCTATTTCCCCGGAAACGTCCGAACATGGGCATGGCGTCTCAAAAACGGAAACCCAGGCAACGAACGGAAAATCCCGCCCCTTTGATCCCGGGAAAGTTAATCCAATGTTCTCAATAGGGAGGCCCGACTGCCCATCGCAAGCGAAGCGAACAGAGTCCCCCGACCTATCCTTAACTTCGGTCGGGTGAAGGCGTTCCGGCACCAAAAACCCGGGCCTGGCCACCCATGCCTAAACGCGCCAGCGTCTCATACCGGGGTCCTGAACCGCCCGAAACACGGCTCTCCATTAAACGCACTTCCTCCACCGGGAAGTTGCCTAGCCGGCCCTCTTCCGCCGCCAGCGCCCGCAAAGGCCTCGGATCCCAGTCCGAACTCAAGCGCTCAACCCGGGCTAGGGTAAGATGCGGCGTGAACTCTTCGCGTAGTTGGAACAGCCGATAAGCGTTGAGCACCCGTCGGCTGGCTTCGAACAATTCCTCCAGCCTTCCGGCGGGATCCCGGACGCCGGCCCAAAGCACTCGGGGTTCGAGGTCGTCCGGAAAACACCCGATCCCCTCCACAGCGAGATCAAAGGGCCTGCGCGCATGGCAGACGGCCCCGATTTCCCGCTTCAAATCGTCGATCACACGCGACGGCGTCGCTCCCAAAAAATGGAGCGTCAGATGCAGGTCTTCGGGCTCGCTCCGACGCAGCTTCCAACGGTCGGATTCAAGGCGATCCCCCAAGGCGTCCAAGGTCCGCACCAAAGCCGGCGGAGGAGGCACGGCCAAAAATAGGCGCTTACCTTCCCCCTTCCCCAAAACCGCGTTCACGCCTCTTCCGGACGCTCCGGTTTCGGCGGCGCCGTTCGGTCGCTCCCCTCTTCGGAAAGCGGAATTTCCGCCAGGGTGGCGTAGACCATCCACAAGGCAGCCTGGATCGCCCGTGCCTGCACGCCTTTCCGGTCCGACCGATGGAAATGGTATTCCTGGTGGACGATGCCCGCCGGTCCCGCCAAGGCCAGATGCACGGTCCCGACCGGCTTCCCCTCCACGGCGCCTCCGGGTCCGGCGATCCCCGTCACAGCCAGGCTGAGATCGGCGTCCAGACGGCGCGCCAAGCCGACCGCCATGGCCAAAGCCGTATCTTTACTGACCGCCCCCGCCTTCTCCAACACAAAGGGCGGCACGTCGAGAAGCAATTCCTTGACCGCGTTGTCGTAGGCCACCACTCCGCCCAAAAACACCTCGGAAGCCCCGGGCACGCCGGTGATCCGCGCGGCGATCCCTCCGCCGGTGCAGCTCTCCGCCACGGCCAAATTGAGCCGCCGCTCCTTGAGCAGGCCGACGACCGTCTCCTCCAGGCTCTTTCCTTCCAAGGAGTACACCCGTTCCCCAAGGATCTCCAGGACCCGCGATTCGAGCGCTTCGACCTTGGCTTCGGCTTTGCGGGGGTCGCTTTCCAGGGCGCTCAACAGCACTTCCACATATCCTGTCTTGGCCAGCATCGCCAGGCTCGTTGTGTCCCCTTCGGGGACCAGCGGCTTGAGGGCCGCATCGACGTAGCTCTCGCCGAGTCCCCAGGCTTCGAGTCGACGTTGGGCGAGGTGCAATGATCGACGCTTCAACAGCCAGGGGACCACGGCCGCGTCCAGCATGGGTTCCAATTCGGAAGGCGGTCCCGGAAGCGCAAAAAGGACCTTCTCGCCGAGCTCAAGCCTGAGGCCCGGAGCCGTCCCGTGGGGATTGGGCAAGGGAGTGGATCCCTCGATGACCGCCGCCTGCCGTCGGTTGTTCTCCGTCGGGATGCGCCCGGAAACCGCGAAGCGGGCCTGGATTTCGGCCCAAATCCCTAGATCTTCGTGCAAACGCCGCCCCAAGGCCGCGGCGATGGCCTCCCGGGTGAGGTCATCCAAGGTCGGCCCGAGTCCTCCCGTGACGATCACGCAGTCGGCGCGCGTCAAGGCCGTGGCGACCGCCTCCCGGATTTCCTCAAGCTGGTCCCCCACGCTGGTCTGGAAACGCACCCGCACCCCACAAGCCCCCAAGGCGCGCGCCAAGAGCGCCGAATGGGTGTCCACATTTTGCCCGCGGGTCAGTTCCGAGCCGACGGTGATGGTTTCAGCGGTATGCACAGCCATCCCCTAGTGCGCCTGGGCGCGGCTACCGCGCTTGGTCAGCGGGACTCCCGCCTTGCACAGCGGGCATTCGGTGGCCTCCCAGGTCGGCAAATCCAGGGTCAAGCGCGCCCTTTGACGCGGAACCTTGAAATCGACTTTTCCGGCGCTGCGGTCCACCAAGAAGCCCACCCCCACGATGCGCCCCTCGGAGCGTTCCTTGGGGAGGGCTTCCAAAACCTCAAAAACCGAAGTCCCGGTGGTCACCACGTCCTCGACCACCAATACCCGGTCCTCGGGCCTTATCTCGAAGCCGCGGCGAAGCGTGAGCTTGCCCTCTTCCCGTTCCAAAAAGATACCCCGCACGCCCAAAGCGCGGGCCGTCTCATAGGCGAGCAAAATGCCCCCGACGGCGGGGCCCACCACGACCGTCGGCTTGAGATCGGCGAAATCCGCGGCGATGGCCTTGCACAAGGCGGCGCAGGCTTCGGGATGCTGGAGCACCTGGAACTTCTCGACGTACGCGTTCGAATGTTTGCCCGAGGTCAGCAAAAAATGCCCGTCGAGATAGGCTCCCGCCCCCCGGAAAATATCCAAGGCCTCTTCCTGTTTCATCGTTTTGCGCCACCCTTTCCGCCCCGCGTAGGGGCTTTGACCGCCCGCCGCGGCTTCGAGGCCGCGGCCGTTCGGGCCGCGTCGGCGGCCTTCATGTCTTCGGCCAAAGCCAGCACGGCTTCGACCGGATCGGGCGCTTCGGTGATCGGACGCCCGACCACGAGATAATCGGAACCCGCGGCCAACGCCTGGCCCGCGGTCAAGGTCCGCTTTTGGTCGTGCAAGGGCGCGCCCGCCGGCCGTACCCCCGGGGTCACGATCACGAAATCGGGGCCGCAGGCTTTCCGCACCAAGGCGACCTCCTGCGGCGAACAGACCACCCCGTCGCATCCGGCGGCCTTGGCCGAACGGGCCAGGCGCACGACCTCCGACTCCGGCTTGGACCGCAGCCCCACTTCCTCCTTGAGCGCGCGGGCGTCATGGCTGGTGAGCACCGTCACGGCGAGCAAACGGGGCCGCGGCAGGCGCATGCGCGTGGCGGTCGCGTCCAGGGACTCGGCCGCCGCCTTCATCATGGCCTTGCCGCCGAGGGCGTGCACGTTGACGAAATCCACCCCCAACGCGGTGGCCGACTCGCAGGCTTTGGCGACGGTATTGGGGATGTCGTGGTATTTCACGTCCAGGAAGATCTTACCGCCGCGCGCCCGAATAGAACGGACCAATTCCGGCCCTTCCTTGGTGAACAGTTGAAGGCCCACCTTGAAAAAGCCCACATGGGCTTTCAAACGGTGGACCCATTCCTCGGCTTTTTCACGGCTGTCCACGTCCAAGGCGAGCATCAATTTAAGCTTATAAGGGGTGAGGCTGGGGTCGAAGTTCATGGACGTCCAAGAGCGGAGGGGGAGGGGGTGTCCCGGTCGCCTTGGGCGTCCTCGGACAAGGCCTCAAAGGCGGGGCGCCATTCCTCGCGCGCCACTTGGAACAAATAAGGCGTTTCCCGCCGACCGCCGCGGTCGACCGCTTCAAGGGTCAGCACGTGAAATCCGATCTTGAGGTTCGCGGGAAGGGCCAGCCCGCCCGGTCCGGAAGGATGCAGGCGCCTTCCGTCCAAGGCCACCACCGCTTCCGCCGGGGCGGACACGGGCCGCGGCAAATCGGACGGATAGAGCAGGTCGGCCTCCGCCACCCCGGAGAGCCCCCAGGGCGCGGGGCGGGCGTTCAAACGCGCCTTGAAAGAATCCAGGCTCGGGTGCCCTTCCAGCAGGATGCGCCGCAGGCGGTTCCCGTCCAAGCCCGGTACCGTGTTCAAGCCCCCGCTCACGGACCACAACTGCCGGTACCCTAGGCGCCGCGCCTCCGCCGCGAGCGTCGCGTTGTAGGCGCCATAAGGCCAGGCGAGAGCGTCGACGGGATGCCCCAAGGTCTTTTCAAGGCGCGCCTTGGATTCCCCCAATTCCCGCCGGACCCACCGGACGTATCCTTGGGGCCCCACCCCGGGGGCGACCCTCGCCAGGTTCGGATGGGTCAGGGAATGGCAGGCCACCTCGTGCCCCCGGGCCTCCAATTTCCGCAGGGCGTCCCCATCCAGGAAAGCGCCGTGCCCCAACACCGCCGGATAGACGAAATAGACGGCGTGAAACCCGTACCGTTCAAAAACGTCCGCACCCAAGGCCCCGGCCTTATAGCCATCGTCGACGCTCAACAAGACCCCTTTATCCGGCAAGGCCTCAGGATGCCCGTCCAACGCCGCGGCCACCTGGGTGAGCGAAACCGAACTCCAACCGTCCGCCTTAAGCCAAGCCAATTCCCCCGCCAAGCGCTCGGGTGAAATGCGGTAAGGGTCCTTGCGGGTTTCCTTGCCGAAACGGTGCCAACAGATCGATGCCAAGACCTTCGGGCCATTTCCGGCACCCGCCGGGGGGGTGGAGGCACCCTCGGCGGGGACGGTCCCCGCCCCCACGACCGCCAAGGCGATCGCCAGCGCGCCGATGAACACCGAATTCACGAGGCTTCCCCATGGAAAAGCGGAATTTCGAACCAAAATGTCGACCCCTTTCCCGGCTCGGAGTCCACGCCGATACGGCCGCCGTGGGCCTCGACGAGGTATTTGCTGATAGCCAGGCCCAGCCCGGTTCCCCGAATGTCCTGGGGCAATCCCTCGACCCGATAGAATTTCTCGAAAAGGTGGGCCCGATCCTCGGGCCGGATCCCCAGCCCGCGGTCGGTCACTTCGACGCGCATCGACGCGGGCTCAACGAACCCCAGGCGCACGAGCACCTCCCCGCCGGCGGGGGAATACTTGATGGCGTTCGAAACCAAATTCGTCAGCACCTGCTCCAAACGGTCCGGGTCCGCCTCGGCGAGGGTCAAATCCGGATCCAAATCCAATTTCAGCGGATGGGCCGTTCCTCGGGCCGCGAAAAGCGCCGCCACCCTGGCGAAGACGGACGCGGGCTCGATCGGCCGCGGGACCACGCTCAACTTTTTTCCCGCCTCGATGCGGGAAACGTCCAGCAGGTCGTCCACCAAGCGGTTCAGCCGCCCCGATTCCTCCTCGATCACCGCGGACCATTCCCGGATCTTCCCCAGATGGGCCTCGCCTTTGGCCATCAAACCTGAAAAGGCCCGGATACTGGTGATGGGGGTACGCAGTTCGTGGCTTACGGTGTTGAGAAAGGCGGATTTCATGCGCTCCAGTTCACGGAACTTCGTCACGTCCCTCAGCACCGCCACGAACCCGGTGACCGCGCCTTCGCGGTCGCGGATCGGCGCGATCATCACGGCGAAAGCGCGCACGCCGGAAGGGCCGGACCATTCCAACTCCGCCCCTCGCGCCGAGGCCGAAGCGCGCACCAGCTCCAATGCCTCCGCGAATCCGGATTGGGGGAGCAGCTCCTTCAAACCGCGTCCCAAGGGCTCCGGAAAACCCATCTCCAAAGCCAGAAACTGGGCGGCGCGGTTCGCGAGATTCACCGTCCCGGTCTCGTCCGCCGCGAGCACCGCGTCTTCCATCGCGAACAGCACGGACTCGAGCCGAACCCGCACTTCGTTGGCCTCGAGCGTCGCCCGGGCGAGTTCGGTGTCGAGACGGCGGTTGCGTTCGGACAGGCCCTCAAACCGCCGGGCCCCCTCGATGGCCGCGCCGGCCAGCACCGCCAGCGCCTCAAGCGCGGGAACGTCCTCGCCGCTGAAGGCGCCTCCGCCTCGTTTGTTGATCACCTCAAGGACGCCCAAAAGGCGGCCCTTGAACAGGACCGGAACCGCCAAAATCGCGCGGGTCTTTTGGGCCGTCGCCCGGTCCACCCGGGCGGTGAAACGGGGATCCGCGGAAGGGTCGGCCACCAGGGCCGGCTGGGCGTTCAGGGCGACCCAGCCCACGACTCCTTCGCCGGGGGCGAGCCGGAGTTCCCGGACCACCGCGCCGCCTTCGCCGCTGGCCACGGTCGCCTTGAGTCCGCCTCCGGCTTCCTTCAGGAAAACAGAAGCGGCTTCGGCGTCCGCGAGCGCTTCCGCCTCCGCCACGATGCGCCCCAGGACCGCCTGCAAATCCTGCCCGCCCTGGAGCGCCGCCCCGGCGGCGACGATGGCCGCCAGGCGTTCTCCCGCCCGGTCCGCCATCACCAATTCGTCGAAAGGTTCACCTGATCCCACCCGACGTGCACTTCCTGGATATTGAAAGGTATCCACGAAGAGGAGAGATCCAGGACCGCATCTTTGGGGACCGGCCCGTGCCCCAGCCACCACAGCCAGCGGGGAATCGCGTGTCCGCCGAAACTTTGTTCCTGGGGGACCAGCCGGAGCATCTTGGCGCTTTCATCCCAGACGAATTGGCACCGGGACTCCACTTTGCAGGGGATCGCCAAAAAGGAGCCCTGTCCTTCGACCGAAACCAATTGCTCCTCCATATCCGCCTGCAGGCGGATTTCGGAGCCGGCCTTGTCGCTCATGCGGCGGGCCAGGGAGCGCAAAGTGAAGACCAAACGGCTTTCAACGGCCCGGACTTCCTTCAATTTCAGTTTTCCCGCCAGCAGGGCGTCCTTGTCGATCTCGAGCTTCTTGAAAAGAAACCCGCCTTTGTCGAATTTCAGCCCCTGGGCCTCGAAAGGTTTCAGCGTCAGTTCCACTTCGGGAAAGCGGCCATCGCGCACCAATTCCCAACTGCGTCCGGTGATGCGCACCGCCGCCGACTGGACCTCGGTGCCGAGCCCCTCCTGGACCGCCCGGGTGAAGAATTTATACAGATCGGAAAGCTTTTTCGGCGCGGTCTCGGGCAAACCGGCCTCGAATTGGGCCTGCGCGGAAAGGGCCTTGCCGGGCGCCGCAAGCGCCCGCTCCGAGGCCAGGAGCGTGATCCCCAGGAACGCGATCCCCGCGCACGCCCCAAAGAGAAACCTGTTGTGCATAGACATCCTTTCCCTCGTTGACGGCGCCGACCAAGCGCCGGACAGCCGAAGATTCCGGCCCATATTCTCCACGCCCTGCGCCCCGGCGCAAGTGGGCTAAGCCCCCGCGCCCAAACCGCCTCCAGCCGCCTTGCATTTCCGTAAAATATCCTCTATTTTAGTTTTTTAACGGTCCCTGGTCTCCTATTGTCTTGCAGGCCAATCTTTTTTGCTTGCCGCCCCAGGCGCTTTTCCTCCCGACTCGGCTAATCCGACGATGTCCAAATCCAATGTCCGCGCGCAAACTTCGGCCTCCGGGTTCGAATTCCTTTTGCTTGGAATGCTCGCCGTATCCCTGCATTTCGACCTGGCTATTCCCGTCTGCGGACGCCTCACCTTTTACCAAAACGAAATCCTTCTCGCAATTCTGGCGATCCTGACGCTGGTGATGCTTTGGAAATCCGGCCGCGCCGCGGAATTGACCCCCTGGATTCTCGCCTTCCTGCCCTTGACGCTCTGGATCGGGGCCCATATCCCGGACTACGGCGCCTGGGAGAGCGCCCGGGCGCTCCTGCGGTTTGGTCAATTCTTCCTCGCTTTGAGCCTCGTCCCCTTGCTGCTTACGACCCGCCAAGCGCTCGAGCGGGGCCTAAGGATCGTGTTCGCGGCTGGCTGCGCCGCCTGCCTATGGGGCCTCGCCCAAACCGCCTTTCCCCATAGCCTGTTCCTGAACGATGGGCACCTGAACAACATTGTCTTCCACTTCATGCCAGGCAGGGCCGGGATGTCCCACCACAACCAATGGTCGGCCTATTTGGTCGCCTGGCTCCTGCTGGCCTCCGCTTGCCTGGCCCGCGGTTTCCAACGGCGATGGGCGATCGCGGCGTTGATGCTGGGTGCGCCCGCATTGCTGTTCTCGTACTCCCGCGGTGCGTGGCTGGGCATTCTGTTCGGGGCCGCCTTCCTGGAACCGACCCTGCCAAGGTCCATGCGCAAAATCCTCCTGTGGAGCGTGGGTATCCTCGGAACCGCGGCCGTGATCATCGTCGCCCTCGGTCCCCAGCGCGGCGAGGGGACGGCCATCGCCCTGGTGAACCGTTGCGCCACCCTTTTCAAGGCGGAAAACCGTTCCGCGCTCTATCCCCACCTGCTCCAGGAACTGCGCTCCCACGGTAGCTGGGGACTTGGGGACAAGGGCTTCAGGCAACGTTTGGAAACTTTGGCGCAAAATCTCCCGATTTGCGCCGAAGAACGCCAAGCTTTAAGCGCCCACGCCCACAACCTCTATCTGCAGATTTCGCTCACTTGGGGATGGCCGGCCCTTTTAGGTTGGTTTCTCGCGCTTTCACCCCTAACTTGGGCGGCTTACCAGGCCCGAAAAACCCCCGGAGAAAAGATTTGGGCCTTGGCAATTTTCGCGGCCTTGGCCGCATTTTTGCTTCAATCCTTCACCGATGTGCTTCTCTTGCACGCCCGCGGAGCCGCGATCGCTCTTTGCTGGGGCTTCCTGATAGCGTTCCTAAATTACGAACACAAAAACGGTCCGCCCGCGGCCTAGCCCACCAGGAGCAAACGACCGAAGCGATCTTTCCAAAGGCGTTCCGCCTGGCCCCGAACGGCCGTCCCTCCAGAACACCTCGTCGCCTCTACGATTCCTCCGGCAAACGCACCGCAGCGAAAGCCAGCCCCAATAATGCCCACAGGGTGAAGGTGCTCTGAAAGCTCCCTAAATTGTATTCAAAAAGGCCGTTCACCCACCACGCCACGAGGCAGGCGCCCATACCCCAACCCAAGCCACGCTTTAGGGGCCGAACCGATCGGACAAGCGCCCGAAGATCGACAACGCAACGCCCAAAAAAAGCCAAGAGTAGGATCAAGGCGGGCACACCGTACATGGCGGAGACTTGGACAAAATTGTCGTGGAGATGCCCTCGTTCCGTTTGCTTGAAATTATCGATCCCTTTTTCGTCCTCCGGCATGTAACGCCGATAATACCCTAAATGCCCGTCCCAACTTTCCATGGCGTCGCCTACGCCGAACAGCGGATGATCCCGGATGATCCCGGAACCGGCCTCGGCCATATACACCCGCTCCCGCGTGCTGTCCTGGGTCATGTCAAATCCCTGGGCCAGCCGCTCACGAATCGGATTGGCGGGAATCAAAAGACTCAATGCAAAAACAGCGCAGAGCAACGCCGCAGCTTTGGGGCGCTTCAGAAAAAGCAAAGCCCCACCGCCGGTCAAGGCCCCCAGCCAGGCGCTACGCGTGAAGGTCAACGTTAAACCCAAAGCGGCGGCCCCCAGGCAGGCGAGCGGAAGGGGCTTGCGAAATTCCCGGTCCTCAAGGGCCAAGCCCAGGCCAAGGCATAGGACAAGCATGCTACCCGTCCCCATGACCATATATCCGCCTGAGCCTGCGTAAGCGCGCCAATTTCCGTCCCCGACCCAACGCAAAAGCACGGATTGCGGAGATTCTCCGTGGAAATACGCCTCCAAGGGGCCCCTCAAGGACCAAAGCGCCCCCCCCAGACACCAAACCCCGCTGAACATCAAAAACGAGCCCAAATTCGCGCGCAAGCCCCGCTCATCCCGGACTGCACCCGCGATGTACCAGGTGGCGCAGACCAACAGCCAACGGCGCCAGGTGAACAGGGAATGGGCCCAATTTTCAGATAAGGCGCTCGCCGCCAAGGTCCAGATTAAAAAAGGTAAAATCCAGAACATCGCTTCCGGGAGTTTCAGGCGCGAACGCTCCCCTTTCCAGGATGCCGCCAACCAAGCCGCCATGCCCACAAAAAGAATGTTTTGGCCAGCAATGCTAATCAGAGCAACGGCAAAAAAAGCCCACAGCCCGACTTCCGAAATTTTCTCGCCTAAGGAATCCGAAGTTTTAAACTCGTTTATTGCCAATAAGTTCACTTTTAAGAATCCCCCGTAGCCAACCGCACCACCCGGTAAGGTTTTGTGTCAGGTTTAACTTCCTCGGCGTTTAAAAACTCATTCTAAAAGTTCCGCTTTCCGACCGCAACCCTTTATCTAGGGCTCAGGGCTTTCGGGGAACGCCAGGTATCCGCGGACGACATAAAATACCCTGAGAAAAGGGATCACCAAAGAAGGCAGCAGCAACTTCGCCAGGTGTCCGGCGTTCCACGACCGCTTACGGCACCAAACTGAGATCAACCCGGCACACCCGAGGGCAAGCGTCCCCAACGCCAACATCGGCCTGAAAACTAGCAGGAACAGTGCGGCGTAATGGGCAAAATAATACACTGGCACTTGTCGGCCATCCCACCACTTGAATTTTTCCCGATAACTCCGCGGATGCCCCTTCTGGATCAACGCCTCGTAGAGCCCCTCACGGCAATGCCCGATCAATCGCGCCGGATTCCCTTCGCGTACCGGATGGAGCACGCGCGCTTCAGGGACGAAGGCGCACCGCTTTCCCGCTTCGAGCGCCCGAAACGCGAATTCGGAGTCTTCACGCACTGGGCGTTTAAACCTCTCATCGAATCCGCCCAAGCGGAGAAACTCGTTCCGTCGCACGAATAGATTGCAGGTCAACCAGCGCCCCCCGCCTAAATTTTCCACCGCCTCGGCGAACGGCGAAGCTTCCCTTTGATACAAGGGCTCGACGCGTCCTTCAACGAAGAACACTTCGGGCTCCTTTTCCAGGCGGTCGATTCCGGCGGAAAGCCATCCCTCCTGGGCGAGCGTATCCGAGTCAAAAAAGGCCAACACTTCCCCCTTGGCCGACTTCGCTCCCGCGTTTCGCGCGGCCGCCGGCCCCGAATGGGGAATCCAAAGGTAGCGAAGGCGCTCCCCCGCGCGTAGTTTCCTGGCCAGGCGGTTTACCGCCTCACCCGTCCCATCCGTTCCACCATCGTCTACGACAATGATTTCAAAAACGAGACCGCGCGGCAGCTTCTGGGTCCACACACTTTCGACCGCAGCCTGGACGAGATCCGGCCTCCCATAAGTGGGAATCACCACGCTCACCCTAGGGGCTCTTTTCCCGGAGCGGGTCGCCCTGCTTTTTCGGATCATAATGCCCTTCCTTTGGAACGCAACAAAGCCAAATCCTCACGCCGCACGAGACCGACAACGCTACACGCGACGACAGCGCTTATCCCGCCCGCAAAGGCGCCCGCCAAGCCCGGTAACGCGACCGCGGCGGCGCTTCCCGCCGCGGCTGCCAAAACGGCCCGCGGGAGCAATCCGCCCAGACCGACGCTGAATCTGTGTTTCCGGGCCAGGCGCCACACATAAAACACGATCATCCACGCTTCACCCGAGGCCTGAATCCAGCCGCAACACACGACCCCACAACGCGGGATGAACGCGACCCCAAGAACGGCGCTGATCGCGACCGAAACCAAGGGCCCGACAAACGCCGACCAAGTGTCGTCCAAGGCCACCAGCAATGCGTTAAAAAGAAAATTCCATCCCGACAGGACCAACGCCAACATCATTCCTGGCAATAGCGCTTGGGAATCCGCAAAGCCCTTCCCGAAAAGCGCTAATAAGGGCGCCGCCCGCCAAGCCAAGGCCACCGCGATCGGAACAAGCACTGAAAAATTAAGGCGCGCTAGTCGAGTCGCACCGCTCCTAGCTGCGGCCGGAGCCTTGGCGGCTGCTTCCGCCAACAAAGGAAAAGCCGCTCCCATCGCCAACGCCGGAACAGCTTGGCCGAGTTCAAAAAACTTCGAAGCCGCCGCAAGGCTCCCCAAGGCCGCCTTGCCTTGCTCGTATTCCAAAAGGAACCAAAGAAGGCGGGTCTGCCCCAAAGCGGCAAGCGAGGCCAAGGCGAGAGGAAACGCCGACCACAATAATCGCCTCCAAAGGCGAAAATCAGGCCTCGAACAAAGTCGGGGCTTCACTAAGCCCCGACTCCCGAGCAGCCACACGAGCGCCGCGGCCACTCCGATCGCCTGACCGAACCAAACGCCACGCAACCCGAAGCCCGCCAACAATAGCACGGCCGCGAAGCCGACGGCGCCCAGCCGTTGAATCCAAGCCGCGCCCGCCTCAAAACCCGGTTCGCCCAAGGCCAAACCCCATCCGCCCAAGGTGTCCACCGCGGCGAATAGGATCACCCAAATCCCGCCGAAAACAAGGAGTGCGGGATCCGCATCCAACCAATGTGCCGCGCCCCAAAGCACCAAGACGCTAAACAAAGCCAAAGCCTGCCTAAGCCAAAAAGCCTGGGCCGCGAACTCCGAAGCTTCGATCCCTCGCGCCGCGCCTTCCCTCACGATTAATGTTCGCAGCCCAAAATCGGCGCCGACAGCGGCGAATGAGCAAAGTGCCATGACATAGGAATGGGCGCCAAACCCTTCCAGCCCTAGGCGCCTGCCGATAAGCACCGCCATAAGAAAAGAACCCAGCCGAAAGCCGCCTTCGGCCACCAATCGAGCGATCGCATTGCGCCGGGCGGCGTTCACCCGACTCATAAGGGTGACACACCCAAAAACCTGTACCCGGCCACGATCCGAAACCGCCGAATTTCCGCTCCATCCCGGATGAACACTTCATCTCTCAAAGGCCGACATTCCGTGAACGCCTTCGACATATCGGCGATATCCCACGGTTGGGCGGCGACAATCACCCCGTTCCTGCCCGCGTAGTCTTGGGGGTGATTCCAAAAGCGATATTGGCTGTCGATGCTCCCGCGCTTCACCACCACGGGCCGTGGCCGACCGGGCAAATAGAAGCCCAATTCAGCGGCGTTCTGATAAGTGCAGACCGCGACGAAGGCGTCCGGGCCCAGGGCGCTTCTTTCCGCCTCGACTCTCTCGGCCAATTCCCTCCACCCGTCCAAGCGCGCGGTAGCGTCGATCTTTTGGGCTTTCGCTGAAGGAATCGGAAGAAACGGCGCCACCGCCTGAATATGGACGACCAGCGTCAGGAAAAAACCGACACCCAAACTCCACAGGGACAAGCGGCCCCAAAGTCGCTTGCGCTCATCCAGCCAGAATGCCGCAAGCGGAACAAGCCCCAGATACGCGGGAGCCGGCCAATTCCCTTCCACTCGGGTTCTAAAGCTAAGCACCGCGAAACAAATCAAGGGGAAGGTCCCGACCACCGCGAAAAGGGCATCCGTCTCGGGCATTCGGCGCCCCTTTTTCCAAGCCCACCCGAGGGCGGCGATCAGCACGACCATTAAAACCGGCGTGACCAACCCAAATTGGGACCCCACGAATTCGGGAAAAGTCGACCAAGAATGGCGGCTGGCGTCGCTTCCCGCCAATGCACCGACATGCTGAAAACTCGGCCAACCATGGAGATAATTCCAGCCGAGAATGGGACCACCCGCCACGGCCGCCCCCAAGGCGGCGCCGATCCAAAGCCATGGACTGGCTAGATGGCGCCTCCAAGCGGGATGCCACACGCACAAAACAAGCAGCGCCAGCGGCAAAAAAAGCCCGTCATATTTGCTCAGACAGGCCAAGCCAGAAGCCAAGCCGGCCGCAAGCCACCAACGCTCGTTGTGCCGCGCAGCCATTAAGGCGGCCATGACGCCCACACACCACCAGAACGCCAGCAAGGTATCGTGCATCATCAGGATTCCGCCCACGCTAAACAACAAAAGCCCGTTCGCCGCGAGCGCCATCCAAAGTCCTGCCGCCGGCCTGCCGATTTCCCGCCCAAGTAACAGGAAGAATCCCCCGATCCCCAATCCGCAAAGTACCGCGGCCAATCGGACGCCAATCTCATTCGTTCCGCAAAGCCAAGTACCTGCCCGGATCGCGAAAGCCAGCATCGGGCCTTGGTCGTAGTAACACCAATCCAGGCTGCGCGACCACTCCCAATAATAGGCTTCGTCTTCGGCAAGCTGCAGGTGGCCGATATAGCACAAACGCGCCGCCGCCACGGCAAGAATTAGGAGAAATCCCCAAAACAGCGGCCGATCCAAAAACGAAAAACCTTTTTTACCGTTCACGATGCGGCCTCCATCGAACGAACCAGGCTTTCCGCCAGCCCTCTCGCCGTGAACAAATCCCGCGCCCGGGCGCACGCCCGGACGGCCAAGTCCCCGGCCAACCCGCTCTCGTCCCGCAGGCGCAGCAGCGCCCCCGCCAGCGCGTCGACGTCCCCGGTCGGAGTCACCAATCCGGCGTCCCCGAGCACCTCCGGAATGGCCCCGCTGTCGGCTCCCACGCAGGGCACCCCGCAGGCCATGGCTTCCGCGAGAACCCGCCCGAACTGTTCTTCCCAGGTCCTGGTCCGCAACGAAGGCAAGACCAGGGCGTGAAGGCCCCGGTAAAATCCGGCCCGGCGTTCAAAGGGGACGAAACCCGAAAATTCGGCCTGGATCCCGAGATCGGACGCGAGTTTTTTGAGGGGCGACTCTTCGGGCCCGCCCCCGCCGATCCGCACGCGCACCCCGGACTTGGCAGCGGCCTTCAACAGAACGTCGACCCCTTTTTCGGGGACAAGACGCCCGAAATAACCGGCGGTGAAGGGCCCTTCCGGCCGTGGACCGGGCCCGAATTCCCCGGGGTCGATCCCGTACTGGGGCTGGCGCAGCAGGGCTCCGCCGTAGCCCCAAGTCCGCAGCAGCGTCTCCGCCGCGCCGTTGCCGGCGACCGCCAGACGCGTCCCTTTCAATACCCGGCGCCGGACGGCGTTGAGGGGCGGCTTGTACCTTCGATCCAGGTTTTCCCAGGTGTAAAAGCCGAACCGTGCGCCGCAGGCATCGGCCGCGCGCAGCGCCTGCCAAGCCGCGAGGCTAAAGGGCTCCTCTTCGGCGTAAATCCAGTCCGGACGCAGACTTTGGGCGAGACGATCCAGGCCGGCCAGATGGGCGAAACCGACCCGCCCGCGCAAGCGACAGGGCAGCACATGGGTCCGCAAGGCCCCCTCCATCCCGGGGGCGGGTGCGGCGACGTCCTTTCCGCCTTCGGGCCAGGCGTGCGGAAGCGCCAGGTGCCATTCCCATCCGCTCAGTTCCGCGAGGACACCGAATTTGGAACGATAGGCGGGGACGACCGCGCTGTGGGAAAGGGCGAGTATCCTCATCTTAGTAGGCGGTCTCCTGTTCGAACAGTTCGACCGCGGTCCTAAAGAGGATCAGCAAATCCAAGGAAAAGCTCCAGTTTTCGACGTAAAAAAGGTCGAAGGTCGTGCGCTCCTCGATGCTGGTGTCGCCCCTCCACCCATGCACCTGGGCCCACCCGGTCAGGCCCGCCTGAACCTTGTGGCGCTCAAGATAACGCGGAATGGTCTTGGCGAACTGGGCCACATATTGGGGCTGTTCGGGCCTGGGGCCGACCAAGGACATGTCCCCCCGGATGATATTGAACAACTGGGGCAGTTCATCCAAGGAAGTCCGCCTCAAGAACGAGCCGCTCCGGGTGCGGCGCGGGTCGTCCTTGACGGTCCAGGTGGCGCCCTTGTCCGAACCCACGCGCATGGTCCTGAACTTGAACATCTTGAAGGGCCGGCTTTTTTTGCCGATCCGCTCCTGCTTATAAAAAACCGGCCCCGGGGAATCCAGCTTCACCACGGCCGCGATCGCCAACAGCAGGGGCGTCAACACCACCAAGGCCCCGCCCGCCACCACCAAGTCCAGGGTCCGTTTCAGGATGCGGTTGACCTGTCGATCCAAGGGGGCCTCGCGCAGGGCGAACACGGGAATTCCGTGGATTTCATCCACCGCAAGCGGCGAGGTGACCAAGCCGTGCAGATCGCTCACCACCCTCAAGTCGACGCCTTTGAGCGTGAAAGTGCGCAAAATCCTCTCCGTCCGTTCCCTGCGGGAAGCAGGCAAGGCCAGGATCACGCAATCGGCCTGATGATGGCGGACCGTAAGGCACAGGTCATCCAAGCCGCCGAGCAGGGGAAGGCCCATCGCGCCCGCGGCTTTCCTGGCTCCAGGTCCGTTGTCGACAAGGCCGATGATGCGGTAGCCCGCGCCCGGATTGGAATGCGCCCGGGCGGCCAGTTTGGCGGCCAGCGGGCCCGACCCCACCAACACGGTCCGGGCCACCCCCATTCCGCGCCGCCAAGCCCGGGAGGCCATCCAATGCATGAATATCCGCCAGGCCAGAAGCCCCACCAGGCTCCCTCCCGCGGTCAGCAGGAACACCTTGATGGAATAGGGGAACTGGCGGTCAAAAAACGCCAAGCCGCTGAGTACCACTAGGCTCGCCACCGTCCCCTGCACCAGCTTCGAAAAGGCGTCCACCGCCGAAAGCGAGCGCCTCCCCCGGTACAAGCCCAGATATTTAAAGACCAGCCAAAAGACCCCCAGCACCACCGGCGCCGCGTACCAATAGGCTTCCGGTGAATCCGCTCCGGGGAGCCAGGCCCCCATCAAGGGAGACCGAAAGCGCACATACCACGCCAGCGAATACGCCAGAGCGACGACGGCCATGTCCCCGCAGGTGCGCGTGGTCATCAGCGCAAGCTCAAAATTTCTCCGTTTTGTCATCCTCTCCCCACCCCCAAAATCTTCACGCACGCGCGTTCCACCACGTCGACGGCGATGGAATCCATGCACGCTCGCCCGGCGCACCCGTACTCAAATCCCAAAGTGAGGCAGGGGGCGCAGTCCGTTTCCGGGCTGAGCACCTCCGCTACGGCTCCCACCGCGTCGGCGCGTGGCCCCCAGATCGTCGGCGAAGTCGGCCCGTGCAGGGCCACCAGGGGCCGGCCCAAGCCCGCCGCCAGGTGCATCACGCCCGTGTTACCGCAGACGACCAAATCCGAGCGCTTCAACAGCCCCGCCAAATCGGCCAAGCTCCGGCCCAAACAGCGTTCCTCACCCGGAGCGCCCAGCGCACGCTCGACGGAAGCGCACAAGTCCTCCTCGTGGGCTCCGGCCCCGCTCAAAGCGATGCGCATCCCCCGTCCCCGCAAACGCCGGGCCAATTCCCCAAAACGTTCCACCGGCCATTCCCTCTGCCAAGCCCGGGCCCCCCCGGCGCCCGGATGGAGCACCACCAGAGGCGCCGCCCCCAACGTCGGTGCTCCGCCTACGGCGGCGAAAGGCCCTTCCCGCAGAAGGAACCCGTGGTAGGGTTCCACGTCGGCGGACTCCAGGCCCGCCAAGCCCGCGAGGGCCACGAATTGTTCGAATTCATGGCGGTCCCGGCGATGTCCGCAGCGAAAATGGAAGGCGGCATGCTTGGCCTCGCCCTCCGTTTCGAACCCCGCCCTCAAGCGGGCTCCCGAAGCCCAGGCAAGCACGGCGGGCGCCCGAAGCCATTGGTCGAAATCGAGCGCCCAATCGAGCCGGGCCGCCCGCATTTGCCGGACCTGGGCCGCCACCTTCCAGGGGGCGCGGACAAAATCTGCGGGGCGTACGAGGTGGACGCGGTCCACCCAAGGCAAGCCTTCCAACAGGATCGCGTTGACCGGCGTCGCCACGACCTCAAGACGGCCGCTGGGCCCGATTTTAGACCGCAAGGCCTTCAAGATCGGCAGCAACAGCAGGGTGTCGCCCAAGGCGGAAAACTTCAACACTAAGATGCGCGAACCCGCCGTAAGGGGGACCCTTTCGGGGCGCCCCTGGAAGGCCCCCAAAAGCCTGAGCAGGGGAACACCAAGGCGGCGGTCCACCGCCTTGAACCCTTCCCGGTCCCGGCCCTTGCGCAGCGAATCTTCGGAAACGGCTCCCATCCCCTACCCCAATACGGCGAGGACATCCCCGGCCGAAACCCGGCTGAGGCAGACGTTGTCCCCGCAACGCGCGTACTCGCGTCCGTCGTAGCAGGGGCGGCAGGACAATCCGGCCCCGCCCCATAGCGCCACGCCCGCCGAAGCGGGATCCAAGCGGGTGGAGGGTTGGGTCGGTCCGAAAAGGGCCACCGTCCGCGCGCCTGCGGCCTGAGCCAGATGCAGGGGGCCCGAGTCATGGGTGACCACGGCGTCGGCCGTAGCGCACAAGTCCAAGGTTTCCGGGAGGCTCAGGCGCCCGATCAAATCCGTGTGGGGCACCTCGACGAAGTCCTGCCGTACGCCCTTATCCTGGACGCCTCCGCCCAGCCAAATCCTCCATCCGGCTTCCGACGCCTTCCGGGCGAGTTCCCGGTAGTTCGCCAAGGGCCAGCGCCGCAAGGGATCGTCGCGCATCGCATTCCGCGCGCCTCCGGGAAATAGCAGCAGGGCCCTTCCCTTTCCGGAAAGCTCCGATCTGAGTGCTTCGGAAAGCCCCGGGCCGCGCAGAGGCGCGAACAAAGGAATCCTCCCGACTTCCTCTTCCCCCGTCAAAAGGCGGACGTATTCATGGCCATGGTAGCGTCCGGGCTTGGGCGGCATCTCCCGGAAACTGCGCCGCCAACGTGCGGGCGTCGCCGCGGTCAGGAGACGATAGCGTCCGTCGGAGTGCCCCGTCAGGACCAAATCCCGCCGACGCAGGCCCGCTGCGGCCGCGGCGCGCACGAGCGCGGCCGCCCGGGCGGCCCAGCCCCCCTTGAAAAGCGCCGCTTCGTCGACTTCGAGGACATCGTCCACGCCCTCGAACAAGCGCACCAAAGGCGCGATCCCCCGGCCCGCCATCCAGCTGAAACGGCAGCCCGGATAGCGCAGCTTCGCCTCTTTGGGCAGGCCGCGCGCCATGAGCGCGTCCCCGATCGCGCCGATTTTGACGAACAGGATGTTCATGCTTCCGCCAGCAAGCCGAGAGCGCCTTCGAGCACCGTTGCGGGCTCGAGCGAAGCCATGCACGCGTTTCCGAATGGGCACTCGGAAAGTTCGCAGGGCGAACAGGGCGTGGTCGCACCCCGCAGGATGCGCACCCCCGCGCCGCGCGGAGCCCATTGTCCGGCCCGGTTCGTGCCGCTGAAAAGGCACAGGACCTTCACGCCCTGGACCGCCGCGAGGTGGGCCGGACCGGAATCCACGCTCAAGAGCGCTTCGGCCCGGCCGACGAAGGCGGTCAAACCGCCCAAATCCAGGCGTCCCGCCGCCACGGCCGGAGCGCGGTGACATCGCGCGGCGAGCGCTTCCATTTCAGCGCGTTCCGAAGCCGAACCCAACAGGCAGACGTCCACCCCCCGGGGAAGTCCGTCGATCACACGGGCCCAGGCTTCCGGGGGCCAGCGTTTCGCCGCGGTCCCGCAAGCGGCCTGCACCAGGACCCGCCGGGCTCCCAGCTTGAGCGCGCGCGCCAAGGCTTCGGCCTGCTCCAAAGCCGAGGCGGGGATTTCTAGGTATCCGCCCGCGGGCGGAGGCCCCTCGGGCAGGCCGCAGGCCGTCGCCAAGGCCAAGGACTGGTCTTGCTCGTGCAGTCCAGGATCCCAAGGCACTTCCTGGGTCAGCAAAAAGCCGCCCGCCGTCACCGCGTGCCCGATCCGTCTTTGGATCCCGGAACCCCACAGCGCCAGATGGTGCCGAAGATCCCCACGCGGCTCGAACGCGGCGTCGTAGCCGCCTTCCTTTAGGCCCCGTGCCAAGGCTCGGATGTCGCCCCACGGCCATTCCACCCGGGCGGGCCGGGCGAACCAGGACGCCGGGGTTTCCCGGACCTGGTCGACGTCCGCGAACATGCCGGCGAGTTCCCTGCCCCAGGGCCCGGTCCACAATTCGATGCGGGCCCCGGGCAGCCCCGACCGCAGACGCCGCAAAAAGGGCAATTGATGGAGCAAGTCGCCCAGGTGATCCAGGCGAAGCACCGCCACCTTGCGGACCTCGCTCCAATCCACTTCGGGGCGATGCCGCCGGAAGGCCAGCCGCCCCGCGGAGTCCAAGGCCTTCGCCGCGGCCCGTTTATACGCCGAGCGGTACACGTACGGCGAAGGCGGGCCCACCCTCAGGCGGCCCGCCTCCTCGGGGAATCCGCCCTGGGCGATTTCAGGCCTTGTAGAAGGCACGCACGGCCTCGGCGACCGCCTTTTGCTGCGCGGCGGTGAGTTCCGGGAACATCGGCAGCGAAAGCACCTCGCGGGCGGCCTGCTCGGCAACCGGCAGCTTTGGGGCCCCCTTTTGGTAGGGTTTCTGCTGGTGCATGCAGACCGGATAAAAGACCGAACAGCCGATCCCGGCCGCGACCAGATGCTCCCGCAGGGCGTCGCGCTTCCCGCCGGGGACGCGCACCGTGTATTGGTGCCAAACATCGCCTTCGCCCTGGACCGGAAGCCCCAAAGGCAAGCCCTTCAGGAGCTTAGCGTAGCTGGCGGCCTTCTGGCGGCGGGCGGCGTTCCAGCGATCCAAACGCGGCAGCTTGTGCCGCAGCACGGCCGCCTGCAACTCGTCGAGCCGGCTGTTGTACCCGATCTCCGTGTGGGTGTAGCGGACCGGCATGCCGTGCTCGCGCAGACGGCGCGCGGCTTGGGCCAAGTCGGCGTCGTCCGTGGCCAAGGCGCCCGCATCGCCGGCGGCGGCCAGGTTTTTGGTGGGATAAAAGCTGATTCCGGCGGCCTTGCCCAGGGCCGCGGCCTTGCGTCCCTTGGACACCGCGCCCAAGGACTGGGCGGCGTCCTCCAAAATAAGCACATCCTTGCGGCCGGCCTTGTCCAGGGCGCGCCTCAAAGCCGCCACGTCGAACACCCGCCCGAAAAGGTGCACCGGCATGATCGCCTTGGTGCGCGGGCTCAGGCGCCTGAGGGCGTCGGCGGGATCCAGTAAATAGCTATCGGCCAAGATGTCGCAAAATACCGGCTTCCCTCCCGCGAGGCTGACGACCTCCGCGGTGGCGAAAAAGCTGAAGGTCGGCACGATCACTTCGTCGCCTTTGCCGATCCCCAATCCGCGCAGCATCAAAAGCAAGGCGTCGGTGCCGCTGTTGCAAGCGACCACGTGCTTGACGCCCAGATAGGCGGCGAGTTCGGCTTCGAAGCCCTTCACGTGGGCGCCGTTGATGTAGGCCCCCGCGTCCAAAGCCGCGGCCCAATCCTTGAGGATGGCGGCTTTAAGGGGCTTCACCTGGGCGGGCAGATCGATCAAGGGGACCTTGTTCATGGACGGGCTCGTGAGCGGAGGGGACGGCGGGCCGGCGCGCCTTTGAGCGCGAGCAGGGCGGCGGTACGCACGCTTTCCAGGGGAAGGGCCTCGAGCCCTCCCGAAGGGGAACGTAAAACCCGGTGGCCGCGGCCCCAAGGGCCCCAGCTCGCCAGGTTCCAGGCCGGTTCGGGATAGAGTCCGACGACGCGGACCCCGAACGCGGAGGCGCAGTGGATCGCGGAAGTGTCCGGGCTGATCAAAAGTTTGGAGGCGCCGACGGCGGCAAGAAAATCCCACAACCCGGGACCGGGGGCCGGGCAGATGCGTCCCGCGGGAAGCGTGGAGAGCAATTCCGAAACGAGGCTGCTGTCCTGGGCGGAAGCCAGGACCTGGAGCCGGAGGCGGGGATCGGCCTCCAGCAACGCGTGGGCCAAGCCCCGCCAGCGTTCCAAGGGCCAATACCGAGAAGGGTGGCCCGCCGATAGGTTGAGGGTGACGCTGGGGCCTTCCCCGATCCGGCGGCGCGCGGCTTCCAGGGCCCCTTCCGGCAGGACCACCCTCGGCCGCGGGGAACGGCAAGGACCGAACCCGAGCGCGCGCCCCGCGCAGGCGAGCCGGTCCAGGACGTGGCTTTCCTCTTTCGTCGGCGGATCAAAAACGATGTCCGCCTTCAGCCCCGTGGCCCGGAACGCCGCCACCTTGCCCGGCCGGAACAAACCCATCGCCAAACGGGAACGCCGGGAAGGCAGCTCGTTCAAATCCACGATCCAGTCCCAGCGGCCCCTTAGGCTCCAAGTCAGCCCGGGCAAGGCCAGGGGACTCCAGGCCCGCACCTCATCGAACTCGGGGAGCCCGCGGGAAAACTCCAGGCTGCGCGGCAAGGTCACCAAGCCCAGCCGCGCCTTCGGCAGGGCGCGCCGCGCCTCCCCGAACAGCCAAGCCGAAACGATCATGTCCCCGAGTTTACCGAGCCTCAGGAACAGGACGCTGCGCGCGCCTTCCAGTCCGGTCCCCGCCGCGGGCACGGCCCTCAGGCCCGGCCCACGCCCTGGTAGGCGAAGCCCAGTTTCTTGACCTTTTCGGGGTCGTACAGGTTGCGGCCATCCACCAACACGGGGGTGCGCATCACTTTTTTGACGGCGGCGAGGTTCAATTCCTTGAACTCGTTCCACTCAGTGAGCACGACCAGGCAATGGGCGCCTTTGGCGGCTTCCATGGCGTCCCGGCAAAGCCGGGCCTGGGGAAGCAGCTTCCCGGCATGCTCCATGGCGGCGGGGTCGAAAGCCTGCACCCGGGCCCCTTTTTCCACCAGCCCGCGCACGACATCCAGGCTGACGGCGTCGCGCATGTCGTCCGTGTTGGACTTGAAGGCCAGGCCCAACACGCCGAAGGTCTTGCCCTCGAAGGTCCCGACCATCTTTTTGATGCGGGCCAGCATGCCCCGCTTCTGGGCCTCGTTCACCGACATCACGCTCTTGAGGATCTGGAAGGAATAACCTTCCTTTTCGGCGATCTGCACCAAGGCGCTGACGTCCTTGGGGAAGCAGCTTCCGCCGTAGCCCGCGCCCGCGTTCAAAAAGGCCGAACCGATGCGCTTGTCGAGACCCATGCCCTCGGACACCCTCTGCACGTCCGCGTCGACCCGCTCGCACAGGTTGGCGATCTCGTTGATGAAGCTGATCTTGGTGGCCAAAAAGGCGTTGCTCGCGTACTTGATCATCTCGGCCGAACGCAGGTCGGTGATCATCTTTTTGCCGGGCAGACTCTTGAAAAGTTCGGCGACCTTCTCGGCCGGACGGCGGTCCTTGCACCCGATGACGATGCGATCGGGATTCATGAAGTCGTAGAGCGCCGAACCCTCGCGCAGAAACTCGGGGCAGGAAACCACCGACACCTTGTGCCGAGCCTTCCGGCGTTCGACCTCTTCTTCGATCAGGCTGGCGACGAGGTCCCCCATGCCCACCGGCACGGTGCTCTTGTCGACGACGATCAGCTCCCCGGCGCAGTGGCGTCCGATGCCCCGGGCCACGTCCTTGACGTATTCAAGGTTGGCTTCGCCGTTGGGAAGGCTGGGCGTGCCCACCGCGATGAAGGCGACCTCGGCCGCGGCGAGCCCCGCCTTGAGGTCCGTGGTGAAGATCAGGCGTTTGTCCTTGTGGTTGCGGCGGACCATCTCCTCCAACCCGGGTTCAAAGATCGGGATATGGCCCTTCTTGAGGCCTTCGATCTTCTTTTTGTCCATGTCCACGCACACGACGCGGTTCCCGAGGTCCGCAAAACAGGTGGCCGTGACCAAACCGACGTAGCCGATGCCGATGACGCAAAGTTCCAAGATAACCTCCACGAAAGCCGAAGTGTGCGCTGGACTGGGGTTCTTCCCTCGGGACGATTATAGACGAGCCCTTTAGGAGCCTCAAGAAGCGATCAGTACCCGTACTGCACGGGGTTGAACAGGTCGTTGGTGAGATCGTTTGAGTTGAGCCGGGCGCCCGGGACGGCGGTGAGGCTGAGCGCAAACCCGTATTGCCAGCCCATGGTCGTGTCTTGGCGGGAATACAGTTGCAGATCGACGCACCCCATATCCCGGTCGACGGTGTAGGCCTGGGCGTTGATCCTGCGGTCGACCAGGTCCAGCTGTTCGTAGTAGCTGACCTTCCATTTCGGGCTCAGCACCAGGGTAAACCGCCCGCTGCCCAGCAACTGGTCGGGCAGGCTCCGCGGATCCTGGTAGTTGAACTCCGAAGGCGCCGTCGGATCCACCGAGGGCGGCGTCGCCACGATGGCGTTGTTGACCCAGTCGACCCCGAAACTGCTTTCCCACATCTTTTTCTTGGGGTCGTTCTCCGTCAGGGTCAGATCCACGGTCTTGAAGGCTCCGGTGGGGATATGGAAGGTGGACGTCACGCTCGCGCCGTGGTCTGAGGAGGGGGTGTAGCTCGACTGCAGGCGGACCAAGCCGAAACGCTTCAAGTCGCTGTCGGTCCCATAGGGGCGCAGGTCGTAAGTGTCGCTGGCCAAAAGGTTCAGCGGCTCGCCGATCTGGAAATTGGCCTTGGCCTCGAACTGGTTGGTCTCTTCGCCCGACCAGAGCATGCCTGCCACCGGATTGAGCTGGCGCAGATAGCGGTGGCCGAAGTCCAGCGTGATCCCGGTCCGGGGCCGTCCCTGGAGATCGATGAAGGTTCCGTAGCCGCCCAAAATCGCGCCTGCGTGCCCCATCTCGACCGATTGAAGCGTCACGACCGTCGGCGTCGTGCTTCCCGGCATCGTCTCGAGTTCCGTCACTGGAGGAGGGGTTTTTTCGTCCATCACCCAACCCAGATTGGCGTTGAGGTTGCCGCTCAGGGAAAGCCGGCGGGTCAAACGGACGGTGTCGGTGATCGTCGGCGTAAAGGTCACCCCGTCCATGAAGTAATTGTCCGCGGAATCGTAGAGGGACACCGCGGTCCCGGAGACGTACTGGAGGACCTGGGGGGCCACCATTTGCCGTTGCGCGACCACCGAATAACCCCAATAGATCGGGCTCCCGGCCTTCAGCGGTTCGGTGTTGTGGGAAAAAGTGAAACTGGGGAAAAGTTCCTCGGAGACCACGGACTGGGTCGAAGCGATGCCGCCGATCCCGTTGGGAATGGACTCCTGAACGGTCGTCTGGTCGGCCTCCAAATTCCAGGTGTAGGTCTTTTGGACGGATTGCAGGTTCAAAAAGGAACGCTGCTGATAGCTGTCGACTTGGTCGATATCGAACGTTTCGTTGAAGGCCGGATTGCTGAGAACGTCCGCTTGCCCCATCAAGGTCAGTCCGTTGCCCAAATTCTGCTTGTGGCTGAGATGCGCCGAGTATTCGTCCTGGGATGAATCGTTTTTGTCGACGGTATAGTAGCCCGCGACGCTGCCGTCGCCGCCGGGAACCTTGTAGTGCTCCCCCGCCCCGAAACCGCTGCCGAGGTTCGCCATCCAGTCGTAGCGCAGGCTCCCATAATTGCCAGGGTCCAAGAAATAATTGTAGGAGGTGCGGACGTAGGCGCCGAGCGTGGAGTTGTAGCCCGGCCTCAGCTCGATCGGCGGTCGGGGGTCCCGAAGGTTCCTGGAAAAGTAGGGCAGATAAAGCACGGGCATGCGTCCGGTATACAGCCAGACGCCCCAGGCCCAGAGCATCTCGTTGCCCTTGATCTTGATCTTCTTGGCCGAAAGCCGCCAGACCGGGTCCTCCTGCCGACAGCTGGTGCATTCGCAGCCGTGCAGAACGACGACCTCATCGGGCAGGATGTCCGCCCCGCCGCAGGCCGCGGTCCAAGGGCTTTGCGCATAGACGATATCCTCGGCCTCGCCCGTCCTGCTGACCTGGTTCATGGCGAGGCGTTCGGCCCACAGCGTGTTGCCGTCGGAATCGGCGACCACGACCCCACCCTCGGCCCGCAGGGTCCCCTGTTTCATGTCGTACCACAGGCGATCCGCATGCACCTCGGTGCCGGCGCTGACCAGGGTGACGTCCCCCTCGGCGAGCATGGTTTCCTGGGCCTGGTCGAAATGAACCCGTTCCCCGTCCAAGTAAATGGGTTCCTTTTCGTCGAAGCCTTTCGAAAGATTCATCCGCGCGGTCTTGGTGACGGCCTTGGCGGTCCCGCTCACTCCCACCCCGGCGGTCCCGCTCACTCCCACCCCGGCGGTCCCGCTCACTCCCACCCCGGCGGTCCCGCTGACAAACGCCCCCGCCGTCGCGGAAACAGCTCCCGCGGCGGGACGTCCGAACGCTGCGCCCAGCATCATCGCGAACACAAGAGGGGTAAGAATACGGCTCATTGGCTCACAAACAACAAGGGCGCCCCCCCTCGCGAAGGGACGCCCTCATGCGGATCTCTCATTTCCTCAGTAGATCGTCTCGCCCGAGGTCAGATCGAACAGGTGCGCCTTGCTCATGTCGAACACCAGCTCGATGTCCGTGTTCACTTCGACCTGGTCATGCGTGTCAAAGCGGGCCACGAAAGGCGTCTTGCCGGTGGTCAGGTAGATGTAGCTTTCCGACCCCATGGGCTCCACGACTTCGACCGTCGCCGTCAGGGTGTTGTCCGGGCTGGCGTTGGTCGCGTAAACCTTGTCGTAGATGTCTTCGGGCCGGATGCCCAGCGCCACGGTGCCTTCGCGGTCGCCCAGCGCCGCCACCATGTCGTCGGTCAGCTTGACCTGGAAATTGTCCTCGTTGAAGAACACTCCGTTGCTGCGTTTGACCAGCGTGCCCTCGATGAAATTCATGCTCGGGCTGCCGATAAAACCGGCGACGAAACGGTTGGCGGGCTTGTCGTAAAGGGCCAGCGGGTCGGCGACCTGCTGGATCACGCCGTCCTTCATGACCACGATGCGGTCGGCCATGGTCATGGCTTCGACCTGGTCGTGGGTCACGTAGATCATGGTCGCCTGCAGGCGGGTATGCAGCTTGCTGATTTCGGCGCGCATCTGCACGCGCATCTTGGCGTCGAGGTTGGAAAGCGGCTCGTCGAACAAAAAGACCTTCGGCTTGCGGACGATGGCGCGGCCGAGCGCCACGCGCTGACGTTGCCCGCCCGAAAGTTCCTTGGGCTTGCGGTTCAGGTAGCTTTCGATGCCGAGAATCTCGGCGGCTTCCTGCACGCGCTGTTTGATCTCCTCTTTGGGATACTTGCGCAGCTTCAGGCCGAAGGCCATGTTTTCGTAGACCGTCATGTGGGGATACAACGCGTAGTTCTGGAACACCATCGCGATGTCGCGGTCTTTGGGCGGAACGTCGTTCACCAGCAGATCGTCGATCCGCATTTCCCCGGAGCTGATCTCTTCAAGTCCGGCGACCATGCGCAGCGTCGTCGACTTGCCGCACCCCGAAGGCCCGACCAAGATCAGGAATTCGCGGTCTTCGCACGTGATGTTTACCTTGTTCACGGCGACAACGCCGTTGGCGTACACCTTGCAGACGTCCTTCAGCACCACTTTTGCCACGGAACGCTCCTAAAGACACCCATCCAACCGTACCTTTCCTTATCGCGGGACTTGTTCGTTCGCCCGCCTTGGCGGCACCTGTGCCGGGAGAAGGACCGTTGAAGAAGAAAATTTTACGGTTCGAAACCTATTTTCGTCAATGTTTGGAATACTTTTTAAGGAGGGCCCCGGCGCTGTAAAGGGAACCGGCCGCCACCACAAGGCCGCCGGACCCGGCCCAGCGGCGGGCGGCTTCCCAGGCTTCCGGCAAATCCGGGCAAATCCGTACCCGATCCGCTTGCGCCCGCCCCTGAAACCAAGCGGCGGCTTCCTCCTTCGCCAAGGCCCGGGCGTCCGGTGGCGTCGCCAAAAAAAACTTATCCGCCAAGGGTTCCCACTCCCGGAACATCCTTCGCCAATCCTTGTCCTTGAGGACTCCCACCACAAAAGCCGTGCGTCGGAATTTCCGGCGCTCTTTCAGCCCCCGGAGATAGTCCCCCAGCACCCTGGCGCCGTCCGGATTATGGGCCCCGTCCACCAGGCTCAAAGGCCGAGTCCCTAAGGCCTGCAGTCTCCCCGGCCATTCCGCCTTCGCCAAACCAAGCATGACGGATTTCCAACCGAGCTCAAAACGTGGCCCCAATAGCTTCAGCGCCGCCAAGGCGCAGGCCAGATTTTCGTGCTGATGTTCTCCCAAAAGCGGCAACGCCAGAAGATGTTTTTCTCCCAAATGCCGCAACGCCACGGTCTGGCTCTGCTCTTCCGGCAGTTCGTCCCAGGCTTCGACCCACCACTCCTTGCCCCGGGTCAGGGCCAAGCAGGGCACTTTACGCGTCCCCTGCACTTCCCGGAAGCGCTCCAAAATGACGGAAAGGGCCCGCCCCCGGGCCGCCGTCACCAGCGGCGCACCCCTCTTCAAAATTCCCGCCTTTTCGAAGGCGATCGCCGCCTCGGTCTTGCCGAGCCATTGGGTATGTTCCAGGGAAATATTGGTGATGACGGTCAGCAGCGGACGTTCCACCACGTTGGTGCAATCCAAGCGGCCGCCCAAACCCGTTTCCAGGACCACGACTTCGGCGCCGATCCGCTTAAAATGCAGGAACGCCAGCGCGGTCAAGGCCTCAAAATACGTCGCCGGCCCCGCCTTCAAGGCGGCCGGGGAGGACAAAGCCTTCATCAAGGGCCGGGCCGAACGCTCCAAGGCCGCATCCGTGGCCGGGCGGCCCCGCACTTGAAAGCGTTCGTTAAAGGAAACCAAATGGGGCGAAATATAAAGACCCGTTTTCAAGCCGTGCTCCGCGAGCACGCTCTCGATCATCCGGCAGACGCTTCCCTTGCCGTTGGAACCGGCGACGTGCACGACCGGAAGCCCGCGTTCGGGATTTCCCAAAAGCTTCAAAAGGGCCCGCATGCGCTGCAAACCCGGGACGATCCCCGGGGCGCAGCGCGCCGCCAACCTCGCTTCGAGGGAAGCTCCCGCCTTCATCCGCGGGCCGCAACCAGCCCTTCGTACATCGCCTTGGTCTTGCGGGCGATGGACGCCCAGCTGAATTGGCGCTCGGCCCGCAGGCGTCCGGCCTCGCCCAAGCTCCGCGCCCAGGCGGGGTCCTTCAACACGCGCCGGACCGCCGCCGAAATCTGCTCCGGTTTTCCCGGCTCGAACAGCAGACCGGTCTCCTCGGGGACGACGATCTCCACGATCCCGCCCACGGCCGAGGCCAAGACCGGAGCCTTGCAGGCCATGGCTTCGAGGTTGATGATCCCGAAGGGCTCGTAAATGGAAGGGCAGATAAAGGCCTTGGACCCGCTGTACAGCTGGGCCGCCTCGTCCTCGGAAAGCATCTTCGGAATGTGGAGGATATTGCTCTTGCCCTTGAGCTTGCGGGCGATGAGCTCCTCGTATTCCTTGGTGTCGGCCCCGCCCATCACCATCACCACCTGGCAGGGGATGTCGGCGGCGGCGTCCACCAAATGTTCCACGCCCTTTTGCTGGGTGCAGCGCCCCAGGAACAGCACATATTCATCCGCGATGCCCCACTCCGCTTTCAACTTCGCGCTCAGGGGGCGTTGGCTCCAGAGGTTCAGGTCGATGCCGTTGTGGATGACTTCGACGCGTTCCGCGGGGATGGCGAACTGGGCCAAAATGTCCGACTTCATCTGGTGCGAGACCGCGACCACCTTGTCGGCGGACTCGATGCAGGTCTTTTCGATCCAGGCCGACAGCTGGTAGCCGTGGCCGAGCTGCTCCTCTTTCCAGGGCCTCAACGGTTCCAGGGAATGGCAGGTCGCCACGAAAGGAACCTGGTGCAAGGTCTTGGCGAGGAACCCGGCGAAATGGGCGTACCAAGTGTGGGTGTGCACCACATCGGAATCCAGGGCCCCGGAGGAAGCCAGCAGGTTCACCGACAAGGTCTCCAGCACCGGATCGAACTTTTGCCCGCTTTTCAGGCGGTCCCAGGGCGCGTAGCCCTTGGCGCTCAGGCTTCCCGCTTTCTGGTCCTGGTCCCCGAAACAGCGCACGTCCACGTCCATGATCTCGGCGAGTTCCTTGGCGAGGAACTTCACGTGCACGCCCGCGCCGCCGTAGATGTTGGGGGGATATTCGCGGGTAAAGAGCGTGACTTTCATGGGCTCCCTCGACGGAAAAAAGTGGATGAATTGCCGGGTCCCGCCTGGGACGGGACCCGGGGCTGACCCGCTCAGTGCCCGGGCGTTCCGACGAACATCTCGATGATCGAGTCAAAGCCCTTGGCGCGGGCCAGGCGATCGAGCGTGGCCAGGTAGTCCGCGTCATGGTTCGGCCCGTAATAGACCCGCCAGGCCATTTCGTCGTTGAAAAGCTTCTTCATCTCGCGGCGGGCCAGCAGGTCGCTGGCGTGGGCCGCCCGGTACTGCAGTTCCGCGAAGGGCGCGAAATGCCGCTGGGCCAGCTCCGAGACGCCCTGGGGTTCCGGCGCCGGAGCGTCCAAGGGTTCCAGCCGGTAGAGTTGGACCGCGTCCTTCGGATCGATGAAGACGTTGATCTCCCTGCCTTTCCAGACGAAGGTCCGCCCCCCCAACAGATCCACGGCCCGGTACACGTCCCCAAGGCCGATCCGCTCCAGGGGCACCGTCACCCGGGTCGGACGCGCCGCCGCCGGATCCAGGTTGACGACGGCCAGCACGGCGTTGGAGCCGTCGGGCGTGGCTTTCACGTAGGCGAGCACGTTTTCGTCGGTGGAACTGGCGAAAGCCAAACTGTCCAAAAGCTGGAGGGCCGGATTCTCGTGGCGGGCCTTGTTGACCCGGGCGATGAAGTCCTTGATGTTGCCCTCGCGGTTCCAGTCCCAAACCCTCTGCACGTATTTTTCGGAATCGGCATAATTCTCGCCGCCCAAAGCCTTGTTCTCGCAGAGTTCAAAGGTCGAATAAATCCCGCAGCAGGGCGAGAGCGTGGCGGCAAGTGCGTAACGCTGCTTGAACACCCCCGGCCCGCCCTCCTGCAGCTGTTTGGTCAGGATGTCCGGCGTGTTGGCGAAGAAATTGGGCCTGAGGAAATCCTTCACATAGGTCCGGGTCAGGCGGTCCATGTACTCGAGAATCTCGTCGCGCTTCAGGCGCCAGGTGAAATACGTGTAGGACTGGGAAAAGCCCAACTTGGCGAGCAGTTCCAGCCGTTCATAATAGGTGAAGGCTTCCGACAAAAAGATCGCATCGGGATGGACTTTTTTGACCTCGCGGATGCACCAGGCCCAAAACTCGTCGGGCTTGGTGTGCGGGTTGTCGATGCGGAAGATCTCAACCCCCTGCCCGATCCAGAACAGGAATATATTCTTGAGCTCCTCCCACATCACCTCGCGGTCCGGCGGATAAAAATTCAGGAAAACCGTGTCTTCGTACTTCTTGGGGGGGTTTTCCGCGCACTTGATCGTCCCGTCGGGATTGTGGAAGAACCAATCGGGGTGCTGTTTCAGCCAGGGGTGGTCAAAGGAGCAGGTCAGCGCGATATCCAGGGCCACCTTCATGCCGCGCGCACCGGCCGCCTTGGTCAGCTGCCGGAAATCCTCCATCGTGCCCAGGTCCGGATGCACCGCGGTGTGTCCGCCGTGTTCGTCGCCGATGGACCAAACGCAGCCGGGATCCTGGGGGCCGGCGGTGAGGCTGTTGTTGGGCCCCTTGCGATGGGTGTGTCCCACCGGATGGACGGGCGCCAGATACAGGACGTCAAAGCCCATGGCTTGGATGTCCGGAAGGCGGTTTTCGCAGTCCTTGAAGGTCCCGCTGCGCCCCAAATCCGGGCTTTGGGAGCGCACGAACAGTTCGTACCAGGCCCCGAAGCGTCCCACCGGCGGTTCGACCATCACTTCGAGCACCTTATACGCCGCCTTGGCCGAATGGGCTCCTTTGGAGGCCGCCTCCGCCGTGTACTCGTAGTAGCCGCTTTTGGGGAAACTCAATTCCGCGCGCCACCGCGTCGCTTGCCCCAGAGGCGCCAGCGAAACGGCGGGGACGCTCTCCCATTCTTTCGCGCCTGCGGCGCGTACCTTGAATGTCACCCTGGCGGCGCCGGGGGCTTCCGCTTCGACGACGAATGCGCGGTCGGTCTCGGTCTTGGCAGGGTATTTCCCGCCGTCGATCTCCGGAATCAGCGTCCTGATCTCCATGAAGCGTCCTTGGTGAAGGATGTCGGATGGCCTTGCCGAAACACGCGTTTATTTAACACCATTTTGGGCGGCTTGCGAATCCTCCCCGCGGGAGGCCCCCCCGAAGGCCGCCAGCATCGCCGCCAAGCCCGTCGCCGCCCCGAAAACGGCGACGGCAGGCCAACCCCAGGCCTTGAACGCGCCGACCGCGGCGGCGGAACCCAGGCTCCCGCCCAGGAACATGACGGTCATGAACATCGCGTTCAAGCGGTTATGGGCCTCCGGCCGCAGCGAATAGACCAGCCGCTGGTTCGCCACCAGGGCCGTCTGCTCGCCAAAATCCAGGGCCACCACCCCCGCCGCCAAACCGAGCATCGAATTCCACAGCCCCAAAGCCGCCCAGGACAGCAGGATCGCAGCGGCTCCCCACACCGCCACTTTTTCCGCTCCCTGGCGGTCGGCCCTACGGCCGGCCCAGGGCGCCGCGCAGACGCCGACCAGGCCCACGATTCCAAACAGCCCGGCGACATCCGATCCCTTGAAAAACGGCGCTTCTTCCAAGTGCAACGCCAAGACGGTCCAAAACGCGCTGAAAGAGGCGAACGCGAGGGCCATCACCAGCGCGCAACGTCGCAGCCGCGGTTCTTGGCGCCACAACGCGAACAGGCTCCCCATGAGCGGGGCGTAACCCATCGATGGAGCGGCCGCTCCTCCGGGAAAAAGCCGGGTGACGGCGGCGCCGGCCAATGCCAGAGGGGCGGCCACCCAGAAGACCGTACGCCAGCCCCATTCCGCGGCGATCCATCCCGACAGCGTCCGACTGAGCAGGATGCCCGCCAGTAGCCCGGCCATGACCGATCCAACGACCGCCCCTCTCCGCTCCTCCGGGGCCAGCGCCGCCGCCGCCGGCACGATCTGCTGGGCCACCGAGGCGCCCACTCCGATGAGGAAACTCATCCCCAGCAGGGTCCAGGCGTCCGGAGCCAGCGCCGCGCCCACCAGGGCCAGAGCCAAGCCTAAAAATTGGATGCCGATCAGGTCCCTCCGCACCAGGAGGTCCCCCAAGGGCATCAAAAAAAGCATGCCTGCGGCGTATCCCACCTGGGTCGCGGTAAAGAGCATGGAGGAGGCAAACCCCCCGTGGAAAGCCCTGCCCACCACGCCCAGCATGGGTTGAATGTAATACAAATTGGCCACCGCCACGGCGCAGGCGACGGCCATGACGGCGATAAGGGCCGTTCCAGGGCCGGAAGCCGGAAGCTTGGAGCGGACTTCCGGGCGTGTTGGAAATTTCATGGTCAAAAACCTCGGCAGTTTCGGCGGTCGCAACGGGCCGGCTCAACGTCATCAAAAGCCTTCTCTATCCTCTCAAGAACCGGGAAAAGCCTCCAGGGGCTTCCCCGCCCGGAACAATGTTTTCCGCTGTTTGAAACTCCCGGAACCCATCTTCCTCTTTGGACAGGCCACTCAATGCCAATCATGGGACCGCCACACAGGTTCGCTCTCCTCTTTTAAACCCCGTAAAGCTTCCGCGGTCTCCACCAAGACGCTCACGGAATCCCGGTCCCGCTGGAACACCCCTCGCACCCGCACAAAAGCGTTCCCCTCAAGAATGCCGCGACAGCGTTCATACACATTTTTCCAAAACACCAAATCCAATAAACCGCTTTCATCTTCCAGCGTAGCGAAAACCACGCCTTGAGCCGTGGAAGGGCGTTGGCGCACGATCACCAGCCCGTCCGCCCGCACCCTCCGCCCGTGGGGGGAACTCCGTACGCATTCCAACGGCGGAAGCCGCGTCTTCTGCAGGGCGCGCAGGGCCTGCATCGGGTGCCCCTGCGTCGACAGTCCCCAGGCCCGGTAGTCGGCGCTTAAGCGTTCCCACCCGTCCTGGCGCGGGAATTCCGGCGCCGAAGCGTCCCCCGCGTCCAAATCCAGACACCCTTGGGCCCCCTCGGCCTCGGGAAAAGCCCAGGCTTCCTGGGCCAGCAGGCGCCAGAGCGCCTCCCGCGCTTCCAACCCAAACGCCTCAAAAGAACCCGCCAAGGCCAGCCGGCGGAGGGCCCCGCCCGGCAGACCGGAACGCCGCACAAAATCGGCGAACCCGGCGAAAGGACGTCGCTCCCTCTCCTCAAGCAGGTGACGCGCGCGCGCCTCGGCGACGCCCTCGATCATCCGCAATCCCAGACGCAATTCGCCGTCCGTCACCGTGCAGTCGTAGCCCGAGACGTTCGGATCGGGCGGGCGCACCGTCACCCCGTGACGGCGGGCGTCGTCGACCAGGGAATGGGGCGCGTAAAAACCCATGGGCTGGGCGTTCAGCAACGCGCAGGCGAACTCGGTCGGATGCCGGGCTTTCAGCCACGCGCTGGCGTAGACCAGCAAGGCGAAGCTGGCGGCATGGCTTTCGGGAAATCCGTACTCGGCGAAACCGCGGATCTCGGCGAACAGTCGCCCGCAAAACGCCTCGGACAAGCCCGCCTCCCGCAGTCCCTTTTGGAGCCGCACGCCGAGGGATTCCATGCGTCCGTCGGAACGCCAGGCGGAAATCGCCCGGCGGAGTTGGTCGGCCTCCCCCGGACTGAAGCCCGCGAGCTCCGTGGCGATGCGCATGACCTGCTCCTGGAACAGCGGCACGCCCAAGGTGCGGCCAAGGATGCGCTCCAACGCGGGATGCTCATAGGTCACGGCTTCCTCGCCTTTGCGCCGCTTCAGATAGGGATGGACCATCTGCCCGACGATGGGCCCGGGCCGCACGATGGCGACCTCGATCACAAGATCGTAAAAACAGGCCGGCCGCAAACGGCCCAGCATATTCATCTGCGCCCGGCTTTCGATCTGGAAGACCCCTTGGGTGTCCGCCTTTTGGATCATGGCGTAGGTCTCGGGATCCTCGGCGGGAATGTCCGCAAGATCTTCGAGGCCCAAAAGGTCCAAGCCCCGGCGCAAAGCGCTCAACATCCCCAAGGCCAATACGTCGACCTTCATCATCCCCAAATAATCGAGATCGTATTTGTCCCATTGGATGATGTCCCGCTTCTCCCTACGCGCGGGTTCGATGGGAACGAGTTCGATCAAAGGATCGGCGGACAAAACAAAACCGCCGGAATGGATCGATAGATGCCGCGGAAAACCTTCCAACTGTTCGGCCAAGGTCCCCACCCAGGCTTCCGCGTCCCGTCCCACGTCCCGTCCCACGTCCCGTCCCACGTCCCGTCCCACGTCCCGTCCCACGTCCCGTCCCACGTCCCGTCCCACGTCCCGTCCCACGTCCCGTCCCACGTCCCGTCCCACGTCCCGTCCCACGTCCCG